>Ga0181561_10000892_pt1 | contig 25924 bp, 28 predicted proteins | sample 011ome_19_FD_133760 | JGI IMG/M metagenome (GOLD analysis project Ga0181561, IMG submission 133760) | Coastal salt marsh microbial communities from the Groves Creek Marsh, Skidaway Island, Georgia - 011510BT metaG (megahit assembly) | ecosystem: Environmental > Aquatic > Marine > Intertidal... | reverse complement strand
GCAAAAAGGGGGAAGTTGTGTTTTGCTTTCACACTTGGGGCGTCCAAAAGGGAAATCGCCTGAGCTATCATTAATAAATATAGTAAATAATGTAGAGGAGATCCTTGGAGTACCAGTAGCCTTTTGCCCCGATTGCATAGGGCCAGAAGCCGAGAAAGCCGCAGCCAACCTCCAGCCTGGTTCGGTTTTATTGATGGAAAACCTGCGCTTTTATGAAGAAGAAACCAGCGGTGATATGGACTTTGCAAAAGCGCTCGCCCAATTGGGAGACTGTTATGTAAACGACGCCTTTGGTACGGCCCATAGGGCGCATGCCTCCACCACCATCATCGCTCAGTTTTTTAAGGAGGACAAATTCTTTGGCAAACTATTGGAAAAGGAAGTCAATGCCATTGACAAAGTAATGAAAACCGGAGAAAAACCCGTCCTGGCCATTTTGGGAGGTGCCAAGGTATCCTCTAAAATCACCATCATCGAAAACATGTTGGACAAAATCGACCATTTGATCATTGGAGGGGGAATGGTATATACCTTTATCAAAGCACAGGGGGGCAGTGTCGGGCGCTCCATATGCGAGGACGATTATTGCAATTATGCCCTTGAGTTATTGGAAAAAGCAAAAGCAAAAGGAGTGGCGGTTCACCTCCCCACAGATGTGATCATTGCCGACGATTTTTCCAATCAAGCAAACAAAAAATCTTGTAAAGTTCATGAAATACCCCATGACTGGGAAGGATTAGATGCAGGCCCCGAAACCCTCAAAAGCTTTGAAAAAATTGTGATGGCTTCCAAAACCATCTTATGGAATGGTCCATTGGGTGTTTTTGAAATGGAAAGCTTTGCCCGAGGAACAATAACCTTGGGCGAGCACATTGCAAATAGTACGGCTGCAGGGGCTTTTTCTCTCGTTGGCGGCGGGGACTCAGTGGCCGCCGTCAAGCAGTTTGGATTTGAAGATAAAATGAGCTATATTTCTACTGGCGGTGGTGCCATGCTGGAAAGCTTGGAAGGAAAAACCTTACCGGGCATTGCCGCACTTTTAGATTAAGCCTCAGATCATGAAAAAAGCAGTAATATTTGTTTTGATTCTTTGCTTAAACGCTTGTAAAGAGTCAAAAACACCTCTCAGGTATCTTCCCGATTCCAATGCCAACATCAATCATGTCACCGTGGTGATGCCCAAAAAAAGCTGGGAAGGCCGTTTGGGAAAAACGACCAGAGATTTATTGGAGACCCCCTATGAAGGACTTCCATTCGATGAACCACAGTTTACCCTAAAATACCTTCCTCCAGAAGTTTTTACTGGCTTTGCCAGAAACAGCAGAAACATCGTTTGGTTTTTAAAGGACTCCTTGGGCAGGTTCCAGTTGAGTGAGGATTTTATGGCCAAACCCCAATTGGTGGCTCGAATTTCTGGGGAAGATGATGATGTACAAGCCTATTTACTCGAAGAAAACATCAAGCTGCTTAGAGCCACACTCACGGATAAAGAGAAAAAAGAAAAATTAAGAAGGATCAAAAAATCGCCCGCCAAAGACCGAGATTTGAAAGATCGCTTTCAGATATCATTACGCTACCCAACAGCCTACAAAACGGTAAAAGACACCACGAATTTTGTTTGGATACAAAAGGACACCCCCAAAGGACACATGAACTTGATTGCCTATAGCCTCCCACTTCAAGGCCTAAAGGGGAATGTAAAAAAGAGAATCCTTGAAATCCGAGACTCAATTGGTAAATGCTACATACCTGGGCGACTCAAAGGATCCTATATGATTACCGAAAGGGCCTACCGGCCCTATTTCTACAAAAGCTCATCAGAGGGGAAATTGACCTATATTACCAAGGGAACATGGGAAGTTGCCAATGACTTTATGGCAGGCCCCTTTGTAAATTACATGATAAAGGACACGCTAAATAAAAGGTGGATGGTCGTTGAGGGATTCACATTTGCTCCCTCATCCAGCAAAAGAGATCAGATGTTTGAACTCAACACCATTATCGATGGAATCGTCTTCGAATAGATTATTTTTCTAACGGCTTTTTGTCAGAACTTTCTTCGTCTTCCTTTGTGGCATTCTTGAATTCTTTAATACCACTTCCCAAACCTCTCATCAATTCGGGAATTTTTCTTCCTCCAAAAAGCAAAAGAACGACTACAACGATAAGAATAATTTGCGGTGCCCCGATCATACCTAAAGAATAGATTAATGAATACATGGTTTATAATTTAAACAAATGTAAATAATTATTCCTTGCGATCTAAATTTCTTTACAAAGCATGGAATTTATTTTTTATGGGTAAACACTATATTTGTTGTAGATGGGAAAAGAAGAAAAAAAGAGGCGACTTTGGATTCAAAACTTATTGAACCGATACCGTATGGTGGTCATCAATGAAACCACCCTCGAGGAACGATTTTTTGTCAGGGTTACTCAGTTCAATATTCTTTTACTGGTCAGTTTGTTCATTACCTTTATTGTCATTGGCTCCTTTTTCCTTGTAGCCTATACCCCAATCAAGGAATTCATCCCAGGATATACCAGCTCTAAACTCAGGATAGAGGCCCTTAGAAACAGCTTTTTATTAGATTCTCTCAGTAGAGAATTTCAAAAAAAAGATCAATTTATTCAATCCATAAAAAGTGCCCTTACGGGAGAAATTATTGGCGAAGATGGTACCATTACAGAACCTCCTGGAACATCGCCACAGCAATTAATCTACGAAAATGTTACTCCCGAAGCCGACTCCATTTTACGCTTGGAAGTTGTGCAAGAAGACAAATACAATGTGATTTACAACGGTTTGGAAAACATAAATTACCTTTTGTATCCACCCGCAAGGGGTCCCATTTCACAACCCTATGATCCTGACAAAAAACATTTTGCAGTGGATGTTGCCTTAAAAGAAAATGCACCGGTCATGGCCGTGGCCCATGGCATTGTTGTTTTTTCCGAGTGGACTGTTGAGACGGGCTATGTGATCATTCTCAAACACGATTTTGGTTTGTTGTCCGTTTATAAACACAACGCTTCTCTAGAAAAAGCTCAGGGCGATCTGGTAAAAGCTGGAGAAGTAATTGCAATGGCCGGCAACACTGGAGAGTTGTCAACGGGTTGGCACTTACACTTTGAATTGTGGATGAACGGCTACTCGGTTGATCCATCTTATTTTATCGATTTTTCAGAGGCTTTATGATCAAAAAAATAGGCGCAAAAATTTTCGCCAACTACATTCACAACAAGAATCAAAAATGGATCAAAGATCCACATGCTGCGCAACAAAAAACCTTTGATTACCTCATTCGAAAAGCCAAAACAACCGAGTTTGGCCGTGACCACGGATTTGATAAAATCCGCAATTATGAGGAGTTCCAGGCTTCGGTTCCCGTTCGAGATTATGAAGGAATCAGGCCTTATGTAGAGAAAATGTTGGCGGGGAACCCATCTGTCCTTTGGCCCGGAAAACCCCTATACTACGCCAAAACCAGCGGCACTACCTCCGGCGCCAAATTCATCCCGCTGACCAAAGAATCCATGCCCACCCACATTGTCGCCGCAAGGGATGCCCTCTTGAATTACATACACGAAACCGGCAATACCGATTTTGTGGGCGGTAAACAGATTTTCCTTCAAGGAAGCCCAGTGCTCAATAAAAAACAGGGAAATGTCATCGGCAGACTTTCGGGAATCGTGGCCCACTATGTGCCTAAATATTTTCAGAAAAGTAGAATGCCCTCATGGGACACCAATTGTATAGAAGATTGGGAAACCAAGGTGGATGCGATTGTAAAAGAAACCCTAGCCGAAGACATGACCCTGATTGCAGGGATTCCCTCTTGGGTTCAAATGTATTTTGAAAAGCTCATCGAACATACCCATCAACCCATTGGTAAGATTTTCCCCAACTTTTCATTGTTTGTATATGGAGGGGTTAATTACGAGCCTTACCGACCCATGTTTGAAAAACTGATTGGCAAGAAGGTGGATAGCGTGGAGCTTTTTCCCGCCTCCGAAGGCTTTTTTGCCTATCAAGACCGACAAAAAGACAAAGGGCTATTGCTCTTGCTCAACAATGAAATTTTCTACGAATTCATCAAAGCGGATGAGTTTGGGGAAGAAAACCCCAAAAGGCATACCTTGGGAGCGGTTGAATTGGGGGTTAACTATGTTTTAATCCTTTCCACTTCAGCGGGCTTGTGGGCCTACAACATAGGAGACACCGTGTGTTTTGTGTCATTGAATCCTTACCGCTTGGTCGTCACAGGAAGGGTCAAACATTTTATTTCTGCCTTTGGAGAACACGTGATAGGGAAAGAGGTTGAAACGGCGATGCAACTGGCCTGTAAAGACAGTCAGGTTCAGGTAAAAGAATTTACAGTGGCGCCACAAATTGATCCAAAAGAAGGGCTTCCCTTCCATGAATGGTTTATAGAATTTAAAAAACCACCCCAAAACATGCAGGATTTTGCTCGAAAACTCGATCAATCCATGCAGAAACAAAATGTATATTACGAAGACCTTCTAAAGGGAAGCGTTCTGAGAACGCTCGTTATCAGTACTGTTGCTGAAGGAGGCTTTCAACAATACATGAAAAGCATTGGAAAACTCGGAGGTCAAAACAAAGTACCCCGTTTGTCCAATGACAGAAAAATTGCTGATCAACTTCCCTTAAAGTAATCCATGTACGCCAATCAAGCCCATCAAAAGCGATTTCAAAAGACCCTGGCATTTCTGACCCAACACATTGAGCAGCGTTCTCACATTTTGGACTTGGGGGTTCAAAACCCAATGACTGAGTTAATGTTGGCCCAAGGCCATAAAGTGGAGAATACCCATGGAGAAGACTTGGACGAGGACCAAACGGCATTGATCAACTCCAAAGCAGAGGTAGTTACCGCATTTGAAATTTTGGAACACCTTCTTTCGCCCTATCAAGTTCTAAAAAGCATAAAGGCCAAAAAATTAGTGGTCAGTGTTCCATTAAACCTATGGTTCTCAAAGCCTTATAGAAGCTTAACAGACGTGAGAGACCGCCACTTCCACGAATTTGAAGACTGGCAGTTTGATTGGCTTTTGGAGAAAACAGGTTGGAAAATTGTAGCAAGTGAGAAGTGGATCAATCCCCCTCAATCTTTTGGCGTTCGATACCTATTGAGGTATTTTACACCCAGACACTATATCGTTTATGCTGAAAAATTAACGCATAAATCTTGAAAATTTACATTGTCATACCGGCCCATAACGAAGAGGAAAACCTTGGGAAAACCATGAATTCTTTGGTCAACCAGCAGTTAAAACCGACCCAATTGATTGTGGTCAATGACAATTCTACCGATCGAACCACCAACATCGTTAATGATTTTGTAAAACATCACTCCTGGATACAGTTGGTACACAAAAAATCCAGCGAAGAACACCTTCCCGGTGCCAAGGTGGTGGCTGCGTTCTATGAGGGATATCAGATTTTGGACCAAGCCTATGATATCATATGTAAGTTTGATGCCGATATGGTTTTTGAAGAGGATTACCTTAAGCGATTGTCACAACACTTCGAAAACAACCCTAGATTAGGGATGGCTGCGGGGCAGTGCTTCATTCAAAAAAACGGCCAATGGGTCTTGGAAAGCCTAAGCAAAGACGATCACATCAGGGGATCGCTCAAAGCCTACCGCAAGGCTTGTTTTCTAGAAATTGGCAAAATTGCCGAATCCATAGGCTGGGACACTTTGGATGAGTGGATGGCACGATATTACAAATGGGATATATTGGTCGACCCCTCCCTAAAGGTAAAACACCTAAAACCCACTGGCTTTAAATACAGTGCAGGTGCAGGAATGTTACAAGGTGTGGCCACCTACCGGATGAGAATGGGCATCATACTTACGGCCATCATGGGCTTGAAAAGGGCATGGAAAACAAAGCAGCCGCTCACTTTTTTCCATTATCTCAAAGGCTACAGTAAAGCCAAAAAAGACAAATCCACATTTTTGATTGATGCAGCACAAGGGGAATTTTTAAGAAAAAACAGATGGAAGGGGATTTGGCAAAGGTTTCATCCAAAATAATGTCTACTTAACTATATTTGTTGCAAATGAAAAAACGGAATATTCTGGTATTGGGAAGTGGAGGTAGAGAACATACCTTTTGTTGGAAAATGGCTCAAAGTAAAATGACCAATCAAATCTTTGCCGCCCCAGGCAATGCTGGAACAGCTGCCCTAGCCACCAATCTCAACATTGGCGTCAATGACTTTGAAGCCCTTAAAAATGCAGTGATCCTTCACAACATACACTTGGTTGTTGTGGGCCCAGAGGACCCTTTGGTCAATGGCATTCATGATTTCTTTCTTCAAGATGAGCAACTGAAAGGCATACCGGTCATTGGACCTCAAAAGCTAGGGGCGACTTTGGAAGGCAGTAAGGAATTTGCCAAGGCCTTTATGAGTCGTCACAACATACCCACGGCAAAATATGGAAGTTTTACCTCTGAAACCTTACAAGAAGGCTATGAATTTTTAGATCAGATGACCGCTCCCTACGTACTTAAAGCAGATGGTTTAGCTGCTGGAAAAGGAGTGCTCATTATCAATGAGTTAGATAAAGCAAAAAAAGAGCTTTATAAGATGCTGATCGATCAAAAATTCGGCAAGGCCTCTTCCAGGGTAGTCATTGAGGAATTTCTGAGTGGAATTGAACTTTCGTGTTTTGTTTTGACCGATGGGGAAGCTTACCTCACCCTCCCAATGGCCAAAGACTATAAACGCATTGGCGAGGGAGATACAGGACTCAATACCGGGGGAATGGGTGCCATTTCTCCAGTTCCCTTTGCGGATGAGAAGTTTTATAATGAAATTCAAGAAACCATTGTAAAACCGACTATTGAGGGACTTAAAAAAGACAATATTCCCTATTTGGGGTTTGTGTTTATTGGATTGATACGGGTTGGAGACCAGCCTTATGTAATAGAATACAATGTAAGAATGGGAGACCCCGAAACACAAGTTGTGTTGCCCCGAATCAAAAATGATTTTGTAGCGATGCTCTTCGCTACAGCTAACGGCAAGCTGGATGAGGTTGAACTTTTGATTGAAGATCAAACTGCTACGACAGTTGTAGCGGTATCGGGCGGGTACCCGGAGGCCTATGAAAAAAGGAAAAAAATAGACGGACTCGACTCCCACCCCGACAAAACCATTTTCCATGCGGGAACCATTAATGCTGATGCAGATATCCTAACGAACGGGGGCAGGGTGCTGGCGGTTACTTCAATGGCAGAAAATCATCAAAAAGCCACAGCAAAGTCTTATCAAACCCTAGAGGAAATTCACTTCGAAGGCATGTATTACCGAAAAGATATCGGGTTCGACCTATAAAAAGGAATGGGCAGAGGGATCTTTATTTTCCTCACCACTTTTATCGAATTTTTGCAATTGTCTGATCCAATAAGTGGCAGCAACAGATCCAATTGACAAAAAGATAAAACTCATTCCATTGGACAACCACCAGCTAAAAGGTTCGAGTTGGGTGAGCAGTTGAAATGGAAGAAAAAGTAGTTCTTCAAATAAACTTGCAACGGCCTCGAAAAAATTTTTCATATCAGCGACTTTATTCGACACAAATTTAAGAAAATAGAATACGATATTAAATTTATTTTTGGGCTTTGATCACAAAATTTTTTTTTTTATGATCTTGATATCGGACCTCCCTTTATTAATTCATATCCCAGCCTACTTTATGCATATAGAATTGCCATTCTTAAGTCAAAATATTAATGATTGAATTGTATCTTCGCATCAATAAAACCCATCATATGAGCCAAAAAACCATCAGTCAAATTTCCATTCAAATTTTCAGGCAAAGTATTGACAAGTATCACCAGATAGACAAAGTTGACCAAGCGTTTGAAAATCCATATGCTTCTGATACTTTGGATCACTTGCTTTACCGAAAAAATTGGATTGACACGGTTCAATGGCACTATGAGGATTTGATCAGAGATCCTGATATCAATCCGGTTGAAGGGATGGCCCTCAAAAGGCTGATTGATGCCTCCAATCAAGACCGAACCGACACAGTAGAATACATTGACAGCTATTTTCTCAACAAGTACAAGGAAGTAGAGGCTCAAGAAGAGGCCACTGTAAATTCCGAAAGTCCCGCTTGGGCATTGGATCGATTGTCCATTTTGGAATTAAAAATCTATCACATGGAGGAAGAAGCCCACCGCAAGGAGGCGAGTGAATCGCATCGCGAAAAATGCAATGCCAAACTTCAAGTCCTGCTGGAGCAACGAAAAGACCTCAGTGCGGCCATTGATCTTCTTTTGGAGGACATTGAAAAAGGATCAAAATACATGAAAGTTTACAAGCAAATGAAAATGTACAACGATGAGGAAACCAATCCCGTATTGTACAAAGACAAATCATAATCATTGATGAAAGATGCTCACCTGCTGTTGATTCGGTTCTCCGCTATGGGAGATGTAGCCATGACAGTACCGGTGATTCGATGCCTCGTTCAAACCTATCCGGACCTTAAAATTACATTTGTAAGCCGTCCCCACCTAGCGCCCCTTTTTCATGAATTTGATCAACTTAATTTTTTCCCCACAGATTTCGATGGACGACACAAGGGGATAAAAGGCCTCTGGAGATTGTTTCAAGAGCTTAGAAAAATTCCATTCACTGCTGTTGCAGATTTGCACAGCGTATTGCGCACCCATTTGCTATTCATTTTCTTTAGTGTTTTTGGTCATAAAATCAAGTCCATTGACAAAGGCCGTTTTCAAAAAAGAGCACTCACCAGAGCGAAAAGTAAAAAGTTTCAACCCCTCACCCCGACCACCTATCGCTATGCCGATGTCTTTAGAAAACTGGGCTACCCCATATCCTTAGATCAGCACGAGTATCCAGAAAAAAAACCCCTCCCCGAAGCCATCATGCCCATTTATCAAGAGACCGAAAAAAAATGGATTGGCATTGCTCCTTTTGCGACTCACCTGGGGAAGACCTACCCTTTAGATTTGATGCAACAGGTCATTCATTTTTTACAGCAAGACCATCAGATTTTTTTGTTTGGAGCGGGGCAAGAAGAAAAACAACGCCTCGAAGTGTGGGAAAATGCCTACGCCAATGTTTACAGTACTGTAGAAAAAATCAACCTCAAGGAACAACTCAATTTGATGCCCTATTTAGACCTCATGATTGCCATGGACTCCGCCAATGGACATTTGGCCGCCAATGCTGGAATCTCCGTCCTTACCCTTTGGGGAATGACCCATCCTTTTTGTGGATTTTCCCCTTTCGATCAGCCTTTGGATCATGCCCTAACATTGGATAGAAATCAATTTCCATTGATTCCCACCTCGGTCTATGGAAATGTCATACCCCCAGGCTATGAGGATGCATTCAGATCCATGAAACCCAAAGCCGTTATTGAAAAAGCCTTGAAAATCCTAAATCAAAAGGGCTACACATCGTCATAATCCACCGTCAAATGGCTACTGGTGGCATGGGCTTGGCAGGTCAATATCAAGCCTTCCTCGATTTCGGCATCCGTTAGGATTTGGTTACTGGCCATCTCTGCTGTGCCGGATTGGATACGGGCGATACAACTGGAACACACGCCACCTTGGCAAGAATAGGGGACATCGAGTTTGTTTTGAAGGGCAGCATCCAAAACGCTTTTGCCCTCAATACTATCGATCTTATGGCTCATTTCATCATAAATGATCTCCAGAGAAGCGCCCTCTTTTTTCGTTTCAATTTCATTGACTTCAGTGGAGGCAGTAAACAATTCATAAAGAATATTGTTCGTCGCTACGCCCTCATCTACCAAAGCATCGCTAACGGAATGGATCATGGCCTCTGGCCCGCAGAGGTAAAATTTATCCGCACTTTGCCCCATACTTTTTAATGCATTTTTTACCACGGCGGTTTCTATCCGTCCGAAAAGGCTTCCTGAAACGTTGGCACGACTAAACACCCACTGAATCGTTAAACGACCCTGAAATTCCTTTTCCAAGTCCTTCAAGGCTTCATAAAACATGGTGTCTTCGGGCGTTTTGTTTCCATACACCAAATGAAACTGATGGTTGGAATGAGCGGTCAACGCAGTTTTAATAATGGACATGATGGGAGTGATACCGCTTCCAGCAGCAAAAGCCGCGAGCTGGGTCGTGTCTGCTTTGGGATCATATCGAAAGCGACCTTCTGGCGGAGCGACCAGTAGGCGGTCATTCGTTTTTAAATCCCGATTGGCAAAAGTGGAAAAAACCCCTTCAGGGACTTCTTTGATGCCCACTTGAAGACCTTCTGATGGCGCACTACAAATGGAATAAGATCGCCTTACCGCTTTTTCGTTTATTTTTGTTTCTAATGTCAGGTATTGCCCCGCTTCAAATCTAAACCTTTCTTTTTCCGATTCGGGAACCTCAAATGAAATCAATACGGCATTTGGAGTATTTCGGGTGATTTTTGAAATCACCAAAGGATACATATCTGGCATAGCTATTTTTTTGCAAATTTATTTTAAAAATAATTATTATTGTATTCTATAAGAATTTAAGCTCTTTATACATACTAAACCTTTCTAATTTAAGTTATTAGAATAAAGCTTTTCCATTGAAAAAAGGAATCATTTTTTGGTCTTCCATTATGTTACTCTTATTATGGGGGTGCTCTACTCAAAAAAACAAAATGCTCAATAGGGGCTACCATTCCGTCAACACCAAGTACAATGTAATGTTCAATGGCAAGGAAGCCTTTAAGGTAGGGGAGTCCATCATATCACAAGCCTACGACGACAACTTTTTTGAGCTTCTTGAGGTAGAGCCCATTGCCCTCAACGGCGAGCAAATGGATCAAACCACCCTCGTTCCTGGATTCAGTCGCGCTGAGGAAAAAGCAGTAAAAGCCATCCAAAAGCATTCCATGAACATCAATGGGATTCAACGCAACAATCAAATCGATGAGGCTTATTTACTCTTGGGCAAGGCCCGCTATTTTGACCGCCGTTTTTTCCCGGCCATGGAGGCCTTCAACTTTCTGTTGGAAAACTATGCCGACAGCAAAACCTATGTAGAAGGAAGAATTTGGCGTGAAAAAACCAATATTCGATTGAGGAACAATGAGTTGGCCATCAAAAACCTCAGGAGCTTGGCACGATCCATTACCCCCAAAAGCAACTTTCACAGTCCCGCCAATGCGACCCTTTCTCAGGCCTTCATCAATACCAAACAACTGGATTCCGCTTGCTTTTATATCAGAAAAGCGGCTTCAACTGCCAAAGACAATCTTATCAAAGGACGGTACTACTTTTTGACCGGTCAATTGTATGAAAACCTTAATAAACCTGACTCTGCACTATGGGCTTTTGAACAGGTAGTGGGGCTGAAGCGAAAAACATCAAGAAAATACTGGATCAATGCCCAGATTAAAAGATTGCAGATCAGGAGCATTCGAGACAGTTTGGACCCAATGGAATCCTACGAAAAGCTGACTAAAAACTACGAAAACGAGCCCTATGATCACTGGATTTATCGTGCCATTGGAATGCACTATTTCCGGCAACATCAAGACAGCTTGGGAGAGCGCTACCTCAGCCAATCCTTAAGATCTGAAAACCTCGATTTACCCACCAGAAAAGCGAACTATCGAGACTTGGCCAATTTCAATTTTGCCAGCGGCCAATACGTAAATACTGGCGCCTACCTCGACAGCCTTCTCAACACCATGCCCGACCAAACACTGGAAAAAAGAAGAACACAAAGGGAACGTGACAACCTCAATGCGGTAATCAAATACGAAAAAATGGCACAGGCTACCGACAGTGTGCTCCACATCACCTCAATGGATAAAACCGCACAATTGGAGTATTTTCAGGAATACATAAAAAAGAAAGAGGCGAAAGCACTGGCGGAGGTGGACACAGAAGAGAAAGGGGCTTTTCCGTTTTTTGGAAAATCGTCAAATGCCAATGCCTTTTATTTTTATAATCCTATGTTGGTGGTTCAGGGTCAACAAAAATTCCTTTCTACCTGGGGCGACCGCCCCAATACTGACAATTGGGCCATTGCCTCGGCCATCAATACAGTGAGGCAAACCCCCGACAACATTCAAGAACAGCTACAAGAGCCGACGGAGACATTTTTTGTTGAAAAACCAGAAAACTATGTCAAAGCCCTACCCCAGTCCCCAAAAGAAATCGATAGCATCAAAAAACGAAACCAGAATGCCTACTTGCAATTGGGGATGATCTACAAGGAGAGTTTTAAAAATTTCAAGCTTGCCAAAGAACGATTGGACCATTTGTTGGGATTAGATCCTCCCGCAGAAACAGCGGCTCCCGCGCTCTATCACCTCTACAAAATTCACGAAAAAACAATGCCGCAAAAAGCAGAGGAATATTACAAAGAAATCGTTAATGCTTACCCAGAATCCCCCTATTCAAAAATCTTGGTCAATCCTGAAAAATTCAGCCAATCGGACTTGCAAACCCCCGAGAGTATTTATGAAAATCTGTTGAGCATTTACAAAAAGGGCGATTTTGATGAGCTCTATCAAAAGGAAGCCTCTTATCGAGTTTTGTTGGGGGGAACTCCAGTTCAGGCCAAGTTTGATCTTCTGATGGCCAATTTTCAGGGGCGTCTTGAAGGCAAGAAAACTTGGCAAAAGCAATTGGAGCAGATAGCATTAAAATATCCAGAATCTCTCGAGGCAGAGCGGGCCAAAGAAATGATCAAACAGATTCAATTGACCGATTCCATCGAAAAAGACAAAAAGGTGTTTCTCAACTACAAATGGGTCTTCACTTTTAAAGCCAAAGACACCGCTCTTCTAAATCAGACCAGAACCAAAGTTCAAAACGCACTTAATGAGATACCTCAAAACCGTTGGTTTTTATCTGAAGATCGCTTTGACCAAGACCAAACCTTTCTTGTCTTGCACGGAATCCGCAACAGAAGAAAGCTCAACGATCTAAAAAACAAGCTCAAAGAAATTGAAGAAGATCTATTGAATACAAATAATTTTGTAGTTTTATCAGCCGATTACAGAAAAATGCTCCTAGACAAAATAAGTTTCAACCATGAAAAATAACGAGATCAACAGCCATTACAGCCGAATTGAAAACAGCACTTCCGTACAAGGAAATATCGTTTCTGAAGGGGATTTTAGAATCGACGGCGAACTCAAAGGATCCCTGAAAACAAAAGGAAAAGTAGTGGTGGGTAAAGACGGCATTATTGATGGGGAAGTAAGTTGCTCTAATGCCGATGTGGAAGGAAAAATCAAAGGAAAATTATTCGTTTCCGAAACCCTAAACTTACGCTCAACCAGTGTTATTGAAGGTGATGTGGTCATTGGCAAATTGATTGTTGAGTCGGGTGCATCTTTCAATGCAAGCTGCTCCATGAATCGAGAAGGAAAAAAAGCAGAGATCAGGTTGGTCAAAGACACCGACGATAATCATGAAAAAACAGCCTAAGAATTGGCTTATTTTCTCGGGTCTTGCCTTTCAAATTGGTGCAGTCATGTATCTGATGATTAGTCTGGGCGGCTGGGCACAAAAGAAATGGGACATTACTTCAAAATGGCCCACCTTAGTGGCGGCTTCAATAGGATTGGTCATGATCTTATTGCTCATCAACAAACAAAGCAACAGAAAATAATTATTGGACTCAACGATTCTAAAGTTTTCGCTAAAGCTTTTTTTGTCCATGGCTTTTTTGTTGTGGATGCACACACTGACCAATCACCATTTCGATTGGCCGATTCCCAATCAACTCCTAATTTCATGCTATGTCTTCAACGCTGGTATAGCCTTTGTCTTTTTTATCGTTTTACTTTGGATTTCCAAACAGAACCCAGCGCTATTGGGTTGGGTCTTTCTCCTTACCAGCGGACTTAAATTTATTCTTTTTTATGTCCTCGTATTTAGGGGCTTTGAGGAGCAAGATTTGTCCCCAAAACTTGGGTTTTTATCTTTTTTTGTGCCTTACATTGCGGCATTGACAGTGGAGATTATAGCACTGGTAAAAATTTTAAGTCAGAGAGATTAGCCCCCTTCAATAAGCTTAAAATTATTTCCAAAACTGTTTTATTTTAATGGTGTAATGACTTACATTTGCTCCAAAATTCAAACCATTAGACTGGTAGTCAATATGCCGAAACCATTTTACACCTATTTCGTTGCATTTTTAATGGTGTCTTTCAATACCCTCTACGCTAAAACATCCAACACCAAAGACGGCGATACCCCCTCCGATTTAAAGTCTGAAATTAAAGCATACATCCTCCATCACTTGGAAGACGCTCACGATTTCAATCTCTTGTCTTATAAGGATAAAACAAGTGGAGAAAAAGTCTACATCGGAATGCCCTTGCCTGTTATTTTGTGGGACAATGGACTTAAAATCTTTTCCTCTTCCAAGCTCAAACACGGAAAAAGTGTTGTTCAATTGGGCGAGAACCATTACAAGCTCTATCACGGGAAGATCTACAAAACCGATGCACAGGGAACCATAACCTATGACGACCATCATCACCCCGCAAACATAAAACCGCTTGATTTCTCGATTACCAAAAACGTCGTCTCCATTTTATTTACCGCATTGTTGATGTTCTTTTTGTTTAGAGGCTTGGCCAAGTCCTACCAAAAAAATGGAAGGATTGCTAAAGGAGTGGGTCGATTTTTTGAACCCATAATTTTGTATGTTAGAGATGAGATAGCCATCCCTAATATTGGAGAAAAACACCATCGTAGGTTTATGGGATACCTGTTGACCTTGTTCTTTTTCATCTGGTTTTTAAACCTTCTGGGGTTAACTCCGCTAGGGATTAATGTAACTGGCAACATTGCCATCACTTTTTGTTTGGCATTGATCACCTTTGTCATTACAACTTTGGTTGGGAAAAAATATTATTGGAAGCACATCTTTTGGATGCCTGGAGTGCCATGGCCAATGAAGATTATCTTGGCGCCCATAGAGCTTTTAGGACTCATGATCAAGCCTTTTTCTTTAATGATCCGTTTGTACGCCAACATCTCAGCGGGTCATATTGTACTAATGAGTTTGATTGCCCTTATTTTTATATTTAAAAATTGGATTGGTTCCAGCCTTTCATTCGTATTGGCTTTTTCCATTTCTATCATTGAAATACTGGTTGCCCTTTTGCAAGCCTATATCTTTACGGTATTATCGGCTTTGTATTTTGGGTTCGCCGTTGAAGAAGAACACGAAGATCATTAAAATAAATTATAACATTTAAATCAATAGTTAATTATGGAAATTCCAGCAATAGTAGGAGCAGGTTTAGTAGTAATCGGAGTAGGAATCGGTATTGGTTCCATCGGAAGAGGGGCCATGGAGGCCATCGGACGTCAACCCGATGCTACTGGGAAAATTCAAACAGTAATGTTGATCGCAGCGGCCCTTGTGGAAGGGATTGGTTTTGCGGCATTATTTGCAGTTTAATCTTCCCTATGTATCTCCCCGCAAAGCGGGATAAATTCATTTAAGAATGGAAAAACTAATCAATGAATTCTCATTTGGGCTGTTTTTTTGGCAGCTTTTCATTTTCATTGGACTTGTCTTACTTTTAAGAAAGTTCGCATGGAAGCCCATTTTGGACACCGTTAATGAAAGGGAAACTTCCATTAGGGACGCCATGAATGCAGCCGAAGAAGCCAAAAAAGAAATGGCTTCCATCCAAGAAGACAACCAAAAGGTTTTAAAAGAGGCTCGAGCGGAGCGAGAAGCCCTCTTGAAGGAGGCACGATCCAATGGTGCAGAGATTGTTGCACAAGCCAAAGCAGAAGCCAAGGCTGAGTCCGACAAAATTATCGCACAGGCTCAGGAAGCCATTCAAAATGAAAAGCGTGCTGCCATCAATGAACTCAAAAACCAAGTAGCCCAAATTTCTTTGGACATCGCCGAAAAAGTCATTGATACCGAGTTGGACAGTAGAGAAAAACAAGCTCAATTGGTAGAGAAATTACTAAAAGACGCTTCTTTATAAACCGTCTATGAAATCAGGAAGAGCTGCCATACGTTACGCCAAAGCACTTTTGGAATTTTCAACCGAAAACCAAAAGCAGCAAGAGGTCGTAGAAGAAATGCAAAATATCGGTTCTGTGATGGAAAGCAATCCTGAATTGCAAGAAGTGTTGAACAGCCCTGTTTTGCCGGGTTCCAAAAAAAGAAAGATCATGGATGAGGTTTTCCCCAAAGGATCCAAAATCCTCCAAAGTCTTTTTGACCTTCTCTCTCAAAACAGCAGAGAGGGACTTTTGGAAGGCATAGCACAGCAATACATTCATTTGTATGACCAGCAACAAGGCAAAGTGGGCGCCACAGTCACCACTGCAGTTCCATTAACCGCAGCTTTGGAGAAAGAAGTTTTGAAAAAAGCAGCCGCTTTGACCCCTTTAAAAATGGAGTTGAAAAACATTGTAGATCCTGCCATCAAGGGAGGGTTTATCCTCAAAGTAGGCGATTTACAATACAATGCCAGCGTTGCAGAACGCATGGAATTATTAAAGAGAGAATTGATTACATCTTAATACTGAAAAAAACAAAAAATGGCAGATGTGAAGCCCGCTGAAGTATCAGCAATATTAAAAAAACAATTGGCAGGATTCGAGGCCACCGCTTCCTTGGACGAAGTGGGAACCGTACTTGAAGTAGGGGACGGAATCGCCAGAGTTTATGGTCTTACCCATGTTGAGTACGGGGAGTTGGTCACTTTCGAAAATGGAATGGACGGCATGGTTCTCAACCTCGAAGAAGACAATGTTGGGGTGGTACTCCTCGGTCCTTCTAGGGAAATTAAGGAGGGAAATACCGTTAAGCGAACCAAAAAAATTGCCTCCATCAATGTAGGAGAGGGGATCGTAGGACGCGTGGTGGACACCTTGGGGAATCCCATTGACGGGAAGGGGCCCATCGAAGGGGAAACCTTTCAAATGCCCTTAGAGCGAAAAGCCCCAGGGGTAATTTTCAGGCAGCCCGTTAATGAACCCTTGCAGACTGGGATCAAGTCCATCGATGCGATGATTCCTGTGGGAAGAGGACAAAGAGAGCTAGTCATTGGTGACCGTCAAACGGGTAAAACCACCGTATGTATCGACACCATCCTCAATCAAAAAGAATTCTTTGATGCGGGTGAGCCAGTATATTGTATCTATGTTGCAGTGGGGCAAAAGGCCTCAACAGTAGCTGGAATTTCCAAAATATTAGAGGACAAAGGCGCATTGGCCTACACCACCATCGTTGCTGCCAATGCCTCCGACCCTGCACCCATGCAAGTATACGCTCCTTTTGCAGGAGCCGCCATTGGTGAGTACTTCAGAGACACTGGTCGTCCGGCTTTAATCATATACGACGATTTGTCAAAACAAGCAGTAGCGTATCGTGAGGTATCCCTTTTGCTTCGCCGTCCTCCAGGGCGTGAGGCCTATCCAGGGGATGTATTCTATCTTCACTCCAGATTGCTGGAACGTGCCGCAAAAGTCATTGCAGATGACGACATCGCGAAAGGCATGAACGACCTGCCCGACTCCCTCAAAGACAAAGTGAAAGGAGGAGGGTCATTAACGGCGCTGCCCATCATTGAAACCCAAGCGGGCGATGTTTCCGCATACATTCCTACCAACGTAATTTCGATTACCGATGGCCAGATATTTTTAGAGTCCGACCTCTTTAACTCTGGAGTGCGTCCTGCGATCAACGTGGGAATCTCCGTATCGAGGGTAGGGGGATCTGCGCAGATCAAGTCCATGAAAAAAGTAGCGGGGACCCTCAAACTCGACCAAGCCCAGTTCCGAGAATTGGAGGCTTTTGCCAAGTTTGGTTCTGATCTTGACGCTGCCACACTCAACGTAATTGAAAAAGGAAGACGAAATGTAGAAATTCTCAAGCAGGCCCAAAACGATCCCTATACCGTGGAAGAACAAGTTGCTATCATCTATGCAGGATCTAAGAACCTTTTGAGAAATGTTCCTGTAAATAAAGTCAAAGAATTTGAGACCGCTTTTTTGACAAGCCTTAAAAAGCAACACAAAAAAGTGTTGGCAGAACTAAAAGCAGGAAAATTGACCGACAATGTTCTAGACACCCTCAATGCGGTAGCACAAGAAACCTCCAAAGCGTTTGAATAGATGCCCAACCTAAAAGAAATACGGAATCGTATTGCTTCGGTCTCTTCGACCATGCAAATCACCAGTGCCATGAAAATGGTATCGGCTGCCAAGTTGAAGAAAGCCCAGGACGCCATTACCGCCATGCGGCCCTATGCCAACAAGCTGACGGAACTCATTCAAAACCTCAGCGGAAGCTTAGACGGTGAGGGGCAAAACCCCTATACTGCACAGCGTGCTGAGGAGAAGATTCTCATCATTGCCGTGACCTCTAACAGAGGTTTGTGTGGAGCTTTCAATACCAATATTATCAAAGAAACCCTAAGGTTGTCCAAGGAAGATTACGCAGGCAAAACCGTTGAGGTAATGTGCATTGGTAAAAAAGGAGGAGACATTCTTTCCAAAACCTTGCCGGTCATCAGTCGTCATGATGCCATATATGACGACCTTACCTTTAGCAATGTCTCGGCGGTGGCCATTAAAGCCATGGACGCTTTTGCCGAAGGGCAATACGACAAAGTTTTGTTGGTTTACAACCGCTTTAAAAATGCAGCCACACAGATCGTTACCACCGAACCATACCTTCCTATTGTTGCTGAAGAAGACAGCACACGAAATACTTCTTCCGATTACATTTACGAGCCTTCCCAATCGGCCATTGTTGATGAGTTGCTGCCCAAGTCCCTCAAAATGCAGCTTTTTAAAGCCGTCAGAGATTCCTTTGCCAGCGAACACGGTGCACGGATGACTGCCATGCACAAGGCCACCGACAATGCAACTGATTTGAGAGATCAACTCAAACTTACCTATAACAAAGCACGACAAGCAGCCATCACCAACGAGATCCTCGAAATTGTGGGCGGCGCTGAGGCTTTGAACGGCTAGGAAACTCCCACATTTTAGGGTTTAATTTTCTTTAAACCTCATGCCACGCATTGTTCTAAAAAGGAAGATAAAAACGGACTTCCCCTTTGAAGACGATTTTTTACTACTTTTAGTTGAATATAATTCCAAAAGCAATGCTTTCTTCTACTCAAAATCGTATCCGTTCCATAGACATCCTTAGGGGCTTCGACATGTTGATGATCGTTTTGGCCGACCAGTTTTTTTCTAAATTAAACAAGGGCGTGGGCTCTGATTTTACAGCCGCGTTGGCTCGGCAATTCTCCCACCCAGAATGGTTGGGTTTTCGGTTTTACGATATCATTATGCCGCTTTTTCTCTTTGTCGTTGGGGCAGTAATCCCCTTTTCTGTTTCAAAATACACACAAAATTCCAGCAGCAGAAAACCCCTTTTCCTAAAGCTGTTGAGAAGGTTCTTTTTGCTCTTTTTACTCGGTTGGATTGTTCAGGGCAACCTATTGGACTTTAACCTTTCTACCTTCAAAATCTTTAGCAACACCTTGCAAGCCATTGCCGTAGGCTATGTCTTTACCACGATTGCTTATGTCTATTTAAAACCCATCCAAAGACAACTGCTTTTTGTGGGCTGTTTGTTGGTCTATGCCCTATTGTTGACCTTACCCACCCTCCCTGGTATCGGTAGGAGTACCCTTATGCCCGACGCAAACTTTGCCCTCTATGTCGATCATTTGATTTTTGGTTCTTTTGACGATGGCAAACAATATACTTGGTTTTTGTCTGGTTTAGGCTTTACCGCCACCACCCTTTCTGGCCTGTTTGCAGGGATCCTCATCAAAGCTCAAAAAGACAAAATGAAGGTGGTCAAAACCCTCCTCATTTATGGAGCAATTGCTCTTTTTATAGGTATTTTTGCAAACATTTGGCATCCCATCGTAAAGAAACTGTGGTCTTCCTCTTTTGTCTTGGTCTCTTCTGGAATCTGTTATATTCTGATGGCTGTTTTTTATTGGATCATAGACGTCCAACAAAAGTTCAAATGGGCTTTTTTTCTTAAAGTCATTGGAATGAATGCCATCACTGCTTATGTGATCACCCACGTTTTGCCTTTCCCCAAAATTGCTGGATTTGTGCTGTATGGGCTGGCCCCCATTATGGGAGACTATTATGAATTGATCACTGTCATCGGAGGCTTTGCATTGCTTTATCTACTATTGTGGTACATGTACAAAAACAAAACCTTCCTCAAGGTTTAAGCTCAGGGGCTTCCATCAGAACATATGAAAAACAAAAAATCAAAGATTAAAAATAAGCTGGCAGTCGCCATTGTCCTGCTTTCCCTTGGCATAAGCCCTGCTCAGGAATTTGAATTTACAGATCTGTTCCCTCAAAAAGAAGACATCGCCTGTTACAGAATCCCAGCCATCGTAACCGCTCCCAATGGCGATCTCATCACTGCCATTGACGAAAGAGTACCTTCATGTGCCGACTTAAGGGACAACAACAATATAAATATAGTTAGTAAAAGAAGCAGTGATAACGGGAAAACTTGGACCCCTATTCAAAGACTCGTAGACTATCCTTTGGGCCAATCGGCCTCCGACCCCTCCATGATCGTGGATCGGATGACCCATACCATCTTTTTGTTTTTTAATTATATGGATCTCGACAGAGAACCCCAAGTATATTACCTAAAATACATCAAAAGCGAGGACAACGGAAAAAGCTGGTCGGAAGCTGTAGACATCACCGATCAAATCACTCCTGACCATTGGCACAAAGACTTTAAATTCATCACTTCAGGCAGGGGGATTCAAACCCGAAAGGGAACCCTAATCCACACTTTGGTCAACCTCAACAACGGTCTTCACCTTTTCAAAAGTGAGGATCACGGCCGTACTTGGCAAAGGGTCAACACTCCCCTCATTCCAGGGGATGAATCCAAAGTGGTGGAACGCAGTGACGGCAGTTGGATGGTCAACTGCAGACTTAACAAAAAAGGCTACAGACAAATTTATATTTCAGAGGACGAGGGCAAAACTTGGACCACTCATCCCGACTATAACTTGGTCGACCCGGGTTGTAATGCAGGCATCATTCGTTGGGATACAAACGATTCCAGGACACCCAAGGGAATTTTACTATTTGTCAATGCCTTTGACCCCCACAATAGGAAAAATCTTACCCTGAGCATTAGCAAAGATGATGGTAAAACCTGGTCGGCCCAAAAAACCATATATCAAGGCCCAGCGGCCTATGCTACCGTTACCTTATTGGAAAACGCTGACTTGGGGATCGTTTTTGAAAAAGACAACTACACCCAAAACAGTTTTGTACGCATCAGCAAAGCCCAAATACATGACCTCCTGGATTGATTTTTTCTAATTTGGGGGCGATATTTTATCCGCTGGCCCAGAAATTAAAAAACAGCCCTATGTCGATCATCCTTAGAACCCTCAAAATTTCCATTTTCAAAAACGCAACCGCCAAATAATTCATCCTTATTGGCATTGGAGAGATATTTTTGGTCATGTTTGGGATCCTCCTTGCCTTGGAGGTTGATAACTGGAAAGAAAACAGAAAAAGCCTGAGTATAGAAAGGATGGCTCTCAAAGGAATTTATGATGATCTTCACCAAAATCGAAACAAAATTCAATACATCATAAAAAATGACTCAATGAGAATCATCGGGAATCAAAAGCTCATTGCGTTACTCAAAGACCCCCTTTCCGATTACCATCAAGATTACGACACTCTTCTCGGAAAAATTTTACAATACGATGCTTTCTTTTGCCAAAGAACGTCCTACGAAAGCCTGGATAATTCTAGCACAGTCATTAAAAACAATCCCCTCAGAACACAAATTACTCACCTATTCGACTACATCCTCAAAGAATTGGAACAACAGGGCAACCGCAGCAAGGAATTGTTGATTATATTATCAGAACCAGTGATTACCCGCCATTTGGAAACCGGTCAAAACCTTAGTTCAAGGTTTCCCAATGATTTCCAAGCTCTAAAGAAAGATCAGGAATTTTTAAATCATCTCACCGCTGCCACGGCCCAACAAAGGCTGTTTGTAGAATATTTTAAAATGAGTTTAAAGGAGATTGATTGGGTGATAGCGGCCATTGAAAAAGAATTATCTTTTGAAAAAATGTGAGTGGATCATTGCCAAAATCCATAGGGAGTAGAAGTTTACAATTATTTTTCATAAAAAAAGATTAACTGAAAGGAGAGAAGACCAGGTTTCGGGGTGCTTTTTGTATTTTTGAATAAATCAAAAAAATGACAGCAATTCCTGTCCATTACACCGGAGCGGGCGATTTGCCCCATTACGCCACACCCTTATCAGCAGGGATGGATTTACGCGCCCAAATTGAGGCTCCCATCACCTTGTCGCCCTTGGAGCGTAAAATCATTCCAACGGGCCTGTCCATCGCTTTGCCCAAAGGCCATGAGGCCCAAGTTCGACCCCGAAGTGGACTGGCTGCCAAACACGGCATTACAGTACTCAATGCCCCAGGAACCATAGACGCTGACTATAGGGGAGATATCGGTGTCATTCTGATCAATCTTTCACAAGAGGATTTTACCATTGCTCCGCAGGATCGGATTGCGCAACTGGTGGTTGCCGAATACAGTCAAGTGCAGTGGCAACCCGTAGATCAGCTTCCCGACACCGAAAGAGGCAGCGGAGGATTTGGTAGCACGGGAAAGAAGTAAATGAAAGTATATGTTTAACCAACTAAATATAAAATATTGAAAATCATTGTTCCCATGGCCGGAAGAGGCTCTAGGTTAAGGCCCCATAGCTTGACGGTTCCCAAGCCCATGTTGCCTGTTGCGGGAACACCCATCGTGGCTCAATTGGTCAATGAAATTGCTAGGGTGGTGGCCCAACCCATAGAAGAAGTCGCCTATGTCTTGGGAGACCCCGCCTTTTTTGGCCCTGCTATAGAGGAAGAGCTCACCAAAGTGGCTAAGTCTTTGGGGGCCAAAGCTTCCATATACCGACAGTTGGACCCTTTGGGTACTGGTCATGCCGTAATGTGTGCTGCCGATTCCCTATCAGGTCCCATCATCGTGGCCTATGCCGATACGCTTATCCGCACCGATCTTACGCTAGACCCCAGTGTGGACGGAATGATATGGGTCAAAAAGGTGGAAAATCCCAAAGCCTATGGAGTGGTAAAAATGAACGAAGACAATCATATCACCGCTTTGGTGGAAAAGCCTCAAGAATTTGTTTCCGATTTGGCAGTTATTGGAATATATTATTTTAAAGAAGGGGAAGTCATCAAGCAAGAGCTGGAAAAAACCATGGCAATGGAACGCGCAGCGGGGGAAGAATTTTTACTCAACGAAGGGATTTTGGCCATGATGGAAAAAGGGGCAGTATTTACCCCAGGGGCGGTCAAAGAATGGATGGACTGTGGCAATCCCAAAATCACACTGGAGACCAATGCCAAAATGTTGGACATTTTATCTCAAGAAGGCCATAATTTGGTGTCCGATGATGTGGTATTGGAAAACAGTCAAATCCTCCCTCCTTGCTATATTGGCCCTAGTGTGGTATTAAAAAACACCACCGTCGGACCCCATACTGCAGTGGGTGCAGGAACCCGAATAGAAGACTCCAACATAGGGGGAAGTTTGATTCAAAAAAATACCCTGATCCGAAATGCACAGTTACAAGGCGCCATGATCGGAAATCAAGTACATTACAACGGCGCGTATCATTTTGTTAGCATCGGAGATTATTCAGAATTGTCATAGCCATGAAGCCAAAATCAATTTTCCTGAATTGCCTAAAACTCATTTTGGTAGGGGGGATGCTCTTGGTTTCGGCTTGTAAATCGCCTGCTCTTCCTCCCAGCCGGACTCCCATGAAGGAAATCCAAATCAAAGAATTGACCAAATCCATTACCAAAAATCAGTTGCGATACCAACGGTTCAGATCCCGTGTCAAAACCACTTATGATGACGGAAAAAGAAAGCAACAAATCATCATCAACCTGCGGATGGAAAAGTCCAAATCCATATGGATGAGTGCCAATATGATTGTTCCCATTGCGAAATTATTGGTTACCCCCGAAAAGGTTTCTTTTTACGAAAAATTTCAAAAGACCTATTTCGAAGGAGATGTGTCTTTTATCAACCAAAAACTCGATTCTAGGTTTGAATTTTCTGACCTTCAAAACCTTTTGATGGGACTCCCGCTCACCGATATCAACAGAGGGCGATGGGAGACCATATCACACCCCAAATACTATATCCTAACGCCCAAATCCCAAAAACTCAGATTTCGCCCCACTTTCTTTTTTGATCCCAACAGTTTTCTTCTGTTGGAACAACGCTTTATGATTCCAGGCACGAAAAACAATCTGACCATCAAATATCTAAATCATCAGAAATTAGATGGAGAATTTGTTCCAGGAGAAGTGCAGATTTCCCTCTTTGACGGAAAGGATTTAAAAAGAATCAATATGGAGTATACCCGTGCGGATTTCCCCGACCGCTTGAGTACCCCCTTTGATATTCCCTCAGGATACGAACCAATAGAAATGTAATGCATCGCATAAGACAGTGCTGTGTTATCTTTTTACTGATGCTCCCCATCCTCGGTGTGGCGCAATCCAATGCAGCTCGGCAAAAGTCCTTGGAAAGCCAAAAAATAAGACTGCAAGCTGAGATCAAGCAGATCAACAACCTGCTTTTTAATACCACTAAAAAACAAAAATCTGTTCTTTCGCAAGTAGAAGACCTCAATGTAAAAATATCCGTCCGAAGTGATTTGGTAAAAATCAACGATCAGCAGGCCAATCTTTTGACCCGTCAAATCAATGTCAACCAAAGAAATATCACCAACCTGAGAAAAGAATTGGAAACCCTCAAAAAGGACTATGCGGAAATGATTCAAAAATCCTACAAGAGCAAATCCTCTCAAAACCGCCTGATGTTTCTCTTTTCTTCGGAAGATTTCCTCCAAGCATACAAGCGGATTCAATACATGAAGCAGTATGCCGATTTCCGTAAAAGTCAAGGGGAGAAGATTGCCGAAAAGACCAAAACGCTCCAGTCTTTGAATCAGGATTTATTGGAACAGAAAGCTCAAAAAGAAGTCTTGGTGGCCGAAAACCGTAAGGTGCAGGAGCAGCTGCAACAAGAACGGAAGTCACAGCAAAGGCTCATCCAAAGCTTAAAAAGCAAGTCGCGGTCTTTGGCGGTAGAGATCAGGCAAAAGCAACAGAGGGCTGAGGCCATTGACCGTGAGATCGACCGCTTGATTCGCGAAGCCATAGCAGCCTCCAATAAGGCTGCAGGCAAATCCTCCGAAAATGCCTTCGCCCTTACCCCCGAGGCCAAACTATTGGCGGCCAATTTTATGGCCAACAAAGGCAAACTTCCTTGGCCAGTAGAAAAAGGCATTGTCATTCAGCGCTTTGGTACCCAACCCCACCCAGTGGTAAAAACCACCATGATCAAAAGCAATGGGGTCACCATCGCCACGGCACCCAAGACCGAGGCCCGTGCCGTTTTTGAAGGAGAGGTCATGTCCATTCTCAGTTTTAAAGGCAGCAACCCCACCGTGCTCATCAAGCATGGAAATTTCATTACTACCTATAAAAACTTAGGCAAGGTATATGTAAAAAAAGGAGATAAGGTGAAGGCCAAACAGACCCTAGGGGAAATCTACACCCATCCGCAAACGGGCAAAACCACCATTCAATTTAGTGTGTTCAGCAATTCAACACCACAAAACCCAAAAGGCTGGATCTACAGAATGTAGTTTAATTCTCTTCCAAGTACCACACTTCTTCTTTGAGTGCGAAGCGGATGTAGTTGTGCAAATTCAATGCTTCGCGTTTGGAACGGAATCGGCCGTAGGCCACACGATGCAGTCCTTCGGGATTGATTTC
>Ga0181561_10000887_pt1 | contig 25955 bp, 15 predicted proteins | sample 011ome_19_FD_133760 | JGI IMG/M metagenome (GOLD analysis project Ga0181561, IMG submission 133760) | Coastal salt marsh microbial communities from the Groves Creek Marsh, Skidaway Island, Georgia - 011510BT metaG (megahit assembly) | ecosystem: Environmental > Aquatic > Marine > Intertidal... | reverse complement strand
TAAAAAGCGCCTCGCCGCCATCTGCGCGGTGACCACCGCCGCGCGCTCGGCTCGGTACGCCGCGCGCGCGCGCATCCCCCGCGCCGCGGCTTGCATCGTACGAACGGCGCGCTCGCGACGCGCGGTTTCGCGCTTAAGCGCGACGCGCGCGAGCGTGCCTCGCCGGAACGCCTGCGCCTTCGTCGCGGCGCGTCGCAAGTCGAGAAACGCGCGCCTCGCCGCCGCGCCCCGCCGGAACCGCTGCGCCGTCGCCGCCGCCGCCGCGCGGCGCGCGCGCGCGTCCTCCACGCGCCCGACCGACCCCGCGCGCAGGAACACCTTGGAGACCCCGAGCTGGTGTTCGTCGGCGCGCACGCCGTGCCGCTCGAGGATGGCGCGGCACGCCGCCTTCGCGTCGCCCTCTTTTCGCCTCTTCGCTTCGCGGTCGCCGAAACGCGCGACGAACGCCGCGAACGGCCACCGGGTCGGGTAGCCCAGCCGCGCGATGCGGCACACCTCCAGCACGCCGCAGCACCGCATCTGCGCCAACACGGCGTCGTCGTGGAACGCGTCGGGCGCGCGGACGTCGTTCGGCTTGACGCAGCGGATGAACCGCGGCGCGCGCGCGTCCAGCCGCGCGATGAGTTCGGCGAGCTGCGTCTTAAAACGCGACCCGACGGATGTTTTCTTTTTCGTACCCGGAGTGTACCCGGAGACGTCCCGCGCCGTCGCCGCCAGCGCGTTGGCGAAGGGCTCCTTGGACGTCTCGAGCAGTTCCAGCGCGCTCTCGGGAACCTCGTCTTTGTTCTTCGCCAGGAACCCGGAGACGTCGTACTCCACGTCGCCGGCGTAGTGCGCGATCGTGAAGCGCGCGTCGGGGTCGCGTCGGCTCGGCGCGAAGAAGCGTTTGTTTGCGCCGAGGGGGCGCGTTTCCGGATCCTCCTTCCCGAGCGCCGCCGCGCACGCGCGCGCGAACGTCGCGTCGGTGGCTTTCGGGAACGCGCACTGCTCGTCCAGCATGGGCAGCACGCCGAGGAACGCGCCTTTCTCTTTCTTGCCGTCGATGAGGTCCACGCACTTCTGGTTATCCTCGAACGCGACGCGCGTCCAGTCGATGCGCTCAGACTCGTACTCCGCCTGCTCCAGCGAAAAGAGCGCCGCGTTGAACCGCTGCTGCAGACGCTCGTTGGCGTAGTTGATGCACAGCTGCTCGAACGAGTTGCGCTCGAACGTCTCGAACCCGTAAATGTCCAAAACCGCGAAAGAGGTGTGCCAAGTCGACGCTTCCGTAGACGACGCTTCCGAGGACGCTTCAGACCCGACAGAAGACTGTTGTGTCGTCGTGTCGCGACGACCGACAGTGGCGAAGCGTTCGTTCACGCGCCGCACGAGCCACTCGAAGAGCGCCGCGTACGTCGCCTTGGCGAGCGCGTCGCGCGCCTCCGTCGCCGCCGCGGCGGAGCGGCGCTTCGTCACCGACTCGCCGCCGACGGCGATGGTTTTCGTGACGAGTGCCTTCTCGAGCGCGTCCGGCCGCGCGCCGAGCAGCTTGGCGGAGATCTTGAGCGCCGCGCGCGCGTCCCCGAACGCCACGCGCGCGAAATCGTCCTCGCCGTTCTCGTCCTCGACGTCCTCGAACTTTACGTTCCCGAGCCACAGCGTCGCCGACGCGAAGCGAAACGCGTCGCGCGTCTCGGCATCCGAGATTCCCATCGAACGCAGCGACTGTTTCGTAGCCTCGTACGCCGCGGCGTCATCCGACGAGGCGGACACAGACGCTTCTTCGCGTGACGACGCGTCATCTTTCTTTGCGTCATTCTTCGCGCGAGACCCGGAGGGAACGAGGTAGGCGTACTTGGCGGCGTCGTCGGCGACGTGCCACGCCTCCCGCTCCTCGGGCGACGCGCCGGCGACGAGCTGGTAAAACGCGTGGTACGCGCGTTCGCCGGGGGCGTGGCCGACGACGCGCGTCTTTTCCAGCAGGTACGTCTGCACGCGCGCGCCCCGGACCGCGCCGAGCGCGTCGAAGCCCACCTCCACGAGCTTGCCGAAGCGGCTGGAGTTGTCGTTGCGCGCGGTTTTCGCGTTGCCGAACGCCTCAAACGCGGGGTTCGCCGACAGCAAAACGGACTCCACGGAGTCGAAGAGCGCGTCGGTGTCCGACTCCACGGAGTCGGCGCGGGAGCTCTCACCGCGCGAAGAGGAAGCGCCGCGGCCGAGTTTCGCCAGGCACCTCAGCGCGATCTTGGTGGTTTCGGTTTTGCCCGCGCCGGATTCGCCCGACACGACGAGCGCCTGGTTTTTCTGGTTGGCGAGCATGTCGCGATACGCCGCCACCACGACTTTGTACACGTGCGGGTCGGATTCGGTATCGGCCGAGCGCGCAGAGGCTTCGCGCACGTACTTCTCGATGACCGCGTCCCCGTACAGGGTCTCGGAGACATCCTTGAACGGGTTCACGGCGACCAGAACCGGCCCCGCGTCCGTGTACACGTCGTCCGCCGCGTACCGGTCGCGCACGCATCGCAAGATGGACGGCTCGTTCAGGTACGAGAGGCTGGTCAAGTCGCGCGCCTTGTCCAGCATGGCGGGGTTCGCGGGGAACACGTCGGGTCGCGGAACGTCCGTCACCCGCATCTCATCGTTCACCTTCACCTCGCACGTCCGGTCACCGATCCGTACGACCGTCGCGGGGAGGTACGCCTCGACGTCACGACGCGCGTTCGCCGTCTCGTCCGCGCGCGTTTCGCCGGCGGGGCAAGCGGAAGCCGAAACCCACACCTTCGAGCCCCGGCCGAGGCCGGCCAGGGCGTCCTCGTCGAACGCGCCGCCGCTCGACATGGGCGCGTGCGAGCGACGGATACGCGGACCGGGTCGCGTCCGCGCCCAGCGCCGGGGTCTGCGCGCCCGAGAGTGACCCGGCGGGGCCCTTTCCGATTGTACGGGAAGAGACGACGAAAACAACGGCTGAACGGCTCGCTCCGCGGACGAGCCGGTCCGCGACAGCCGAAATCAAACCATTACACACGTACGGCGAGATCTCCGTCGGACGTCTCGCCATTGCCAGGCGCCGCGGTGGAGGCACCATGCTCGGCCTCGAGGGGTACGGCTCCGGAACGGACGACGACGACGAAGACGTCGGCGACAACGCCACGCGCGGTCGCGTGACCCTCGTCACGGACGACGCGCATCCGGCGGAGGCGCGCGCGCCGTCCCCCCCTCCCCCCGCGAAACCCACGGATGTGCCGAATTTCGCCGCTGCGCTCCCCCCCCCGAAGGTGACCACCGGGAGCCTGTTCGCGAGCCTGCCCGCACCGGGCGCGGGCGCGAAGGGTGCGAAGCGCGTCGTGGCGTTCCGCCCGCCCCTGAGGACGGACGCGCTGGGCGAGGACAGCGACGAGGACGAGGCGGACGAGGCGAAAAGACGGAAGAACGAAAAGACGAGGCGCGGCGGCGACGGCGCGGGCGCGCGACCCGCGCCGCGAACGTTGGCGTCGCTCTTACCGAAACCCACACAAGTTTCTGAGCACAGCAGCGTTCTCGGCGGAGGCTCTCTGACTGGTCTGACTGGCGGCGCTGCGGTGGACCTCGGCGCGAAAAACGACGCGAGACGAGACGAGACGACTGCTCTTGAGCGTTCGTACGACGACGCGCTCGATCAAAACGCCGACGACGCCGATCAAAACGTCCCGCACCCGTCCCGGATGTACGCCACGAACGAGCGGGGCGAGTACCTGCATAACGCGAATCATCACAATCAAAGCGACGACCAATCGTATCAATCGTATCAAGCTGCTTATCAATCGCAAAAGTCGTCGTTTGACGTGGACGGCGCGCTCGCCGCGGCGCTCGCCGCGGAGCGCGGGCGCGGGCGCGGAGCGCGATTCGCCGTGCGCGAGACGGACGCGGCGAGTCTGCGGGGCGAGGGCGGCGCCGGCGGTTTTGTGAACCCCGCGAGCGTGCTCGGCGAGGAGCACCGCGAGAAGCTGGCGCGCGAGGCTGGCGCGAAACCCAGCGCGGCGCACAAGAGCAAGAACCAGATCGGGTCCCTGCTGTACGAGGCGAAGCAGGCGGAGCTCAAGATCCTCGAGGGGCGGCTGGCGGGGGCGAGCCACAAAGCCGCCGCGAAGCGGAAATACGGATGGTAGGGTAGCTACGTAGGGGAAAGGTTTTTTTTCGCGGTGGCGCGAACGATATCCTATAGCTCGCTCTATTATAAATATGGGGGGTGTTTTCGTGTTCGTGCGTGACGAAACGCATCGTAGACTACGTGTGGACAGCTCATCGCACGAGAAGACAAATTTACGTCGCTTTTACAAAAACAAAAAGACGCTCGCTTCGCTTCCATCACAACTCGTTGGCGATGATGTTCTTGACCATCTCCGCGGGGAGCATCCCCTCCGTGCGCAGCGCGGGCTTCTCCGTGTCCGTCCCCACGAACACCAGCGTGGGCAGACCCTGGATCTGCAGCTGCGTCGAGAGCGCCGCCTCCTCGTCCGTGTCCACCTTGACGATGCGCACGGCGTCGCCCAGCTCCGCCTTCACCTTCTCCAGCTCGGACGCCAGCAAAACGCACGGGCCGCACCACGTGGCGAAGAAGTCAATCACCAGAGGCGTCGACCGGTCCTACGATGCGCGCGATGCATGACAGAATGACAACGCGGTGACGCGACGACGTGAAACGGGAAACGGGACGAAAGGGTATCGAGCGTCGTCAGAGACGCGATCGCGTCGCGTCGCGGCGCGCGCGCCCGACGTCGACGTTCGGAAAGGGCGCTTTTTTTCGCTTTCGAACGGGGTTTAGGGTAAATCGCGGGATGACGAGTCGCGAGACCGAGGGGGTACGGCATCGCGCCACACGTACCTGCATGACCGTCTCGAGCTCGTCCTTGGTGACCTTCTCGATGGTACCGGCGGCGCGCGCGGTGACGTTCACCGCGGAGGCGCGTCGCGCGCGGTGCACGCGCAGGGGCGCGGCAGCGATGGCCCTCTTGGACCCGAGCGTCGAAGCGGCGCGCGCGGGGGGGGGGGCGGTCGCGCAGCGGGGGGCGGAGACGGCGAACATGGCGTGGCGCGGCGGGCCTCTGTACACGCGTAGGGCGGGGGGGAAGCCGCGGAGATGCGTCGCGATTCAGTGGGCGCGCGCGGAAAGTGTGGCGGTGTGGACAGGGCGCCTCGTAACGAGGATGCGTCGAAGACGATTTGTCGAAGCGTCGCGCTGTTTCGCGCCGAAAATGCCCGGTCTATTCTTGAGACATCACTCCAGTCACCAGAGGCTTTTCACCGCTTCCGGGATTTCGCTCGCGGCCACGTGTTCCGCGTTTGGTGTTTACAGTTGTCGCGACCGCAAGAGCGCTTGCGCGGACTCCGTCGAGCGCAACACCCGCCGCGCCGACCCCGCCCGAGAGGTGCGAGGCGACCATCCCGCCTCCGACTCCTTTCGCGGACCGTCGCGCGAGCGCATCCGGACGTCCCGCGCGCCACCCGCGTCGTCCCGCGCCCCCGTCCCTCCGCTGACCCGCGGCCGCTCGTCATCCCGCTTCCGTTTCGGCGCAGGCCTCCGCGCGCCTCGATGTTCGCCGCGCAAGTCGCCCCCCGCGCGTTCGCCGCGCCCGCCGGCCGCGCGGGCGCGCCGAGGCGACCGTCCGCCGCGCGCGCCGCGCGGGTCATCCGCGCGCCCGCCTCCGCGGCGCCCCCTTCTCCGACCGCGAGCGACGCCGACGCGTTCGCCGTCGCGGACATGCCCGCCACGGAGCTGGACCCGCGCGGGGTGGAGCGCGTGACGCTTCAGACGGAGGGCTGGAGCACCTGGACGTGGAAGGGCCACGCGTGCAACTACATCAGCGCGGGCTCTACGAACGAAGGGCCCATCGTCGTGCTCGTGCACGGCTTCGGCGCGCACTCCTACCACTGGCGCTACACCATCCCCGCGCTCGCGCGACGCGGCTTCCGCGTGTACGCGCTGTGCATGCTCGGGTACGGGTGGTCGCCCAAGGTGGAGGCGCCATACAGCATGGAGTTCTGGGGCGAGCAGGTGATCGCGTTCGCGAAGGAAGTGGCACGCGCGTCCGAGAGCGACAAGGCGGTGATCGCCGGAAACTCCATCGGCGCGCTGGCGGCGCTGTACGCCGCCGCGAACGCGCCGGAAGCCACCCGGGGCCTGTGCCTGGTGAACTCCGCCGGGAACTTCGCGGAGGGCGCGAAGCCCGGCCCGGAAAAGAAGACGCTGGCGCAGAAGGCGGTGGGGCAGACCAAGAGCGAGATCCGCGACCCGACGGACGCGGCGGCGGCGGCGAACCTCACCTTCGCCGAGCGCGCGCGGGAGTCCTTCGGGAAGATGGTGAGCACGGCGATTTTCTTCTTCACCAAGGTGCGCATCAAGAGCATCCTGCAGCAGGTGTACGAGAGCGAGCCGGACGCAGACCTGGTGCGCAGCATCGAGCTCGCCGCGGAAGATCCGGGCGCCATCGACACCTTCTACCAGCTCTCGCTCGCGGGCGGGCGCACGAAAATCACCGCCGGCGACTTGCTCGAGAAGTACCAAGGCCCGCTGATGCTGCTCTGGGGGGAGAAGGATCCGTGGATGACCCCGTCGAAGGCGGAGCGGATCATGGAGATCAAGCCCGAGGCGTACTACGCGCCCGTCGTCGCGGGGCACTGCCCGCACGACGACGCGCCAGTGGAGTGCAGCGCGAAGCTCGGGGACTGGGCCGAGGGCCTCGCCGCGTGAGGCGGGGCGCGAAGACGTCGCCGACGAACGCGCCGACGGTTTAAAAACGAAAGGTACTTTCGTAATAAAAGTAAAAGTATTTTAAAGGTAACGACGAACGCGTCTACGCCTGGGTATCGTCCCCCCGTGTCACGAGCCCCTTCACGGTCGAAGGGGCTTCGATCGCTCCGTCGGTCGCCGCGACCGGCGAGGCCCCCACCGCGCAAAGCATCAAACCCGCGCACGCCCAGCCCACGATCTGCATGTCGTTCCAACCGACGGCGGCGAGCGCCGCGCCGCTGGCCACGCTCGCGGCGCCCGCGACGGCGAACGTCGCCACGTCCGCCGCCGCCTGCACGTTCTGCGCGCTCTTCGCGCGCTCCGCGGCGCTCCCGCCCAGCGAGGCGGACACGCGCAGGGACACCCTTCCCACCTCCGCGGTCGCGGCGACGAAGCACAGGTTCCACGCGACGCCCAAAGTGAGTTGGCCGCCGGCGTAGTGCGCGACGGAGCGCCCGTCGCGCATCGCCGCGCCGGCGGCGACGAAGAGCGCGGCGCCCGCCGCCGCCACCGGGCGCCACCCGCGTTTCGCGACCGCCTTCCCGGTCACGAAGCTGGGCGCGTACATGCCGAGCATGTGGATCGTGATGACGTGCGCGACGGTGTCGAAGGAGAACCCGCCCGCGCGCATCGACAGGGGCGTGGGGGACATCAGAAAAGACATCGCGCCGTACGACAGCGACGCGACGGCGACGGCGCATCGAAACCCGACGTCCGCCGTCGCCAGAGTCACCGCGGCGCTCGTTCCGGAGCTCGTTACGGTCGGCGCACGAACCGCCGCGAACGCGGGCGCTCGGTCGGCGTCCGCGTCGCCGCCCTCGGACGGGAACGTCACCAGCCCGGGCGCGCACACGACGCCGAGCAAAAGCGCGAGCGCGACGCCTGTGCAGAGGTAGACGCCGGCGAAGGGCGCGCTTTGGAACAGGTCCTTGGCGGCCGCCGCGTACGCCGGCCCGAGCACCGCGCCGACGATCCCACCCGTCAGCACCAGCCCGATGCACTTCGGCCTCGACCGGGGGGGGACCAGCGCGAGCACCGCGAACCGGAAGCTCTGGCCGGCTGCCGCGGGCAGCCCGAAGAGCGCGCTGCTGACGCAGAGCGCACCGAAGGACTCCGTGGCGCACGCCGCCGCGGCGATGGCGCTCGCCGCGACGCCCACGCAGGACGTGGCCCTGTACGTGTTCAGGCGGCCGCCCAGCCTCGCGAAGAGCGACGGCAGCGCCAGGCTCCACGCGGAGATGCTCACGATGAGGAACGCCAGCGGGACGGTGTTCCACGATGCGCTGGGAGAGAAGGCGCTCGAGGCGAGGTTGGTGGCGGTGATGGAGGCGGTGACCACGCTGAACGACAGAGCCCACCCCGCGCTCAGCGCGTACACAGCGGGCCAGTCGTGCAGGTGCGCGTCATCCGCCGCGTCGGGGGGGGAGGACGCCATTGCGCGGGCGGACGAACGCGCGCGGGCGAGTGCGAGAATGCCACGACGTGACGGCAATATGTGTCATAAATCGACAGTTCAGAGCTTCCGACGCGAAACGGCGGTCGCCGGCCGTTTCGCGGTCGTCTGACAAAACGCCGCGACCCGAATCCGAAACGAAAGCGGTCCACGAAAGCAGTCCACGAGCGTACGAGTACGCGCCGTCCCTCGCGCGCGAGGGACCCGTGTGGTGACGCATCATACCTACACATCGTACCCCATCATAGCTACTATCATCCCTCGTATCACCTCACGCGACGTAGTGTCTGAAAAGTCATAGTACACAGGAACCAGGTCCGCGCCGACGTCCTCCACGCTCACATCTTGGCTCTGGTTCCGGCGGGCTCGCCGACGACGTCGTACCCGCCCTGGAAGGCGTGCCGCAACACGTCCGCCATGGTGACGCACGGGACGATCTCCAGCGCGCGCCGGGTCGCCTCGGGCACCTCGTGCTCGACGTCCACGGCGTTGCGCGCGGGGATCAGGACCGTGCGCACGCCGCTCTGGTGCGCGGCGATGAGCTTCTCCTTCAGGCCGCCCACCGGAAGCACCAGCCCGCGCAGCGACACCTCGCCGGTCATCGCCACGTCCGAGCGCACCGGGCGCCCGCTGAACAGGCTGACCAGCGCGGAGCACATCGCGACGCCCGCGCTCGGGCCGTCCTTGGGGATCGCGCCCTGCGGCAGGTGGATGTGCACGCTCCGCCCGCGGAGCAGACCCTCGCCGCCGAGCGGGCCGGACGCCAGCGGGAGCGAGTCGATGCCGTTCGCGACGATGCCGCCGTACGACGCCGCCGCCGACGACCGAGGCGTGTTAACCAAGTCGGAACCGAGCGAACCGAGTTTCTCCGGACCCGCGGCGTACATCCCGCCGCCCGCGGGCGCGGGGCGCGTATCGCGCACTCGCGAGCCCTTGCCGCCGGGGGGGCCGCCGGCGCCACCCCGCGGCGCGTCCGGCGCGCCCAGGCCCAGCGCGCGCGCGTGCGACTGCACCCAGCTCAGCGCAATGAGCGCGCTCTCCTTGATGACGTCGCCCAGCTGACCGGTGAGCTGGATGTCGCCCTTGCCCGGCATCACCGCCGCCTCGATGTACATCAGGTCGCCGCCTACGGCGGTCCACGAGAGCCCCGCGACCACGCCCGGGATCTCGCCGCGGTCGCGCAGGTCGGTGTTCGCGCTCTCGTACCTGGGCGGGCCCAGGACCTTGGCGATGAGCTCCTGCGTGACCACCGGGACGCCCGACGCGCCTCGGCCCGCGTCAACGGCGTTGGCCATCGCCAGCGACGCGGGATGCACGTCGGACGAAAGCGCGCTCGATTTCGTACGTGTCGCAGACTGGTTCGCCGCCGCGCCGTCCTGCGCGCCGGCGGCGTGCACGGCGGCGGCGCGGCAGAGCGCGTCCAGGCACCTCTGCAGCCCACGCACGCCCGCCTCGCGCGTGTACCCGCGCACGACCGTCTCGATGGCGTCCATGGGGATCTCCAGCCTGGGCGTCGGGCGCAGCAGCCCGTGCTCCTCCAGGACGCGCGGCACGACGTGCCTCGCGGCGATGCGGTGCTTCTCCTCGGCGGTGTACCCCGGCACGTCGATCATCTCCATGCGGTCGCGCAGGGGCCCGGGGATGGACCGGCCGTCGTTCGCGGTGGCGAGGAACGTGACCCTGGAGAGGTCGAACGGCACGCCGAGGTAGTGGTCCACGAACGCGTCGTTCTGCTCCGGGTCCAGCACCTCCAGCATCGCCGCCGCGGGATCGCCGCGCGAGTCGGCGCCCATCTTGTCCAGCTCGTCCAGCAAAATCACGGGGTCCTTCACCCCGACGCGCCGCACGCCGTTGATCAGCCGCCCGGGCATGGACGCGATGTACGTGCGCCTGTGGCCGCGGATGTCCGCCTCGTCGCGCACGCCCCCGAGCGAGATGCGCTGGAACGGGCGCGACAGCACGCGCGCGATGGAGCGCGCCAGCGTGGTCTTGCCGACGCCCGGGGGGCCGAGGAAGCACAGGATGGGCGGCCGCGCCTCCGGGCGCAGCCGACGCACCGCCAGGTACTCCACGATGCGGTCCTTCACCTTGTCCAGTCCGTAGTGCTCGGCGTCGAGGATCGCTCTGGCCTCCGCGATGGGCACTTCCGTCGCACCGATCGCAGCCTCGATGGACCACGGCAGCGAAGCCACCACCTCGATCCACTGTCTCGTGCTGCCGTACGCCGGCGCTTGCTCGGTCATCTTGCGCAACTTGCGGATCTCCGTTTCGGCGGCTTTGCGCGTTTCCTCGGGCGGGTTCGCCGCGCGCACCTTCTGCAGGAGCGCGTCCAGGTCGCCCTCCTCGTTATCCCCCGCGCTGTCGCCCTCGCCGAGCTCCTCGCGGATCGCGGCCATCTGCTGCCGCAGGATGTACTCGCGCTGCGTCTTGCTGAGCTTGCCCTCGACGCGCCGCGCCACGTCCGCGTTCACCGAGATCTGCCCGAGCTGCGCGTCGATGAGCGCCGTCGCGCGCTCCATGCGCCGCTTCGGGCACGTCAGCGCGAGGAGCTCGAGGCGCGCCTCGAAGGAGTCCTCGAACGCCGCCGCGAACAGGTCCGCCAGTCTGTGCGCGGGCGCGCTCCGCAGCATGGCCTTCAAACGGCGCGCGTGCGCCTTGCGGTGCTCGAGCTTGTCCACCAGCTCGGCGGCGCGCGACGCGAAGGCTGCCGCCATGGACGCCAGCTCGGGGTCGGGCTCGGCTTTCGCGCTCGTCGGGTCTCGCTCGTCGGGGCTCTCGAACAGCTTCGCCCCGCCGACGCCGAGGCTCTCCAGCTGCGTGACCGCCGCCAGCAGGAAGGGTTCCTCCGCGAGCAGGCGCGAGAGCTGGAAGCGGCAGCGGCCCTCCAAGAGCAGCGTGTACGCCCGGGCGCCGCCCGGGCCGAGCCCGCGCGCTACCTGCACGATCCTCGCCGCGACGCCCACGTCGTGCAGACGCTCGCGGAGCTCCGCGGCGCTCGATCCGCCGCGGTCCTCGCCCGCGGCGGCGGCCGCCGCGGCCTCGGCGTCGAGCTCGGGGTCGCGCCGCAGGGGAACGACGCCCACGAACGTCGTGCCCGCGGCGACGTTCCCGGAAGCCAGCACGTGGTCCACGAGCGCGACGTCCCGGGGGTGCGTCAGCACCAGCTTCATCGCCGACGACGGCAACAGCACGCGGTCCTTCAGGGGCAGGATGCCGAGCGTCGGCGACAGCGCCTGCTCCGCGGGGTTGGGTTCGCCCGCGAAACTCATGGGGTCGGCGAAGGGCGAGGGGGAAGCGGGCGGTGTCGCCCGGGAGACTCGAGGAGGAGGCGCCGGCAGCGTCCGCGCGAAAGCGCTTCGTCCGTGTCTGTCACGCGAGGATGCCGCGAGCGGAACGGTCGCGAGCGCGCGCGAACGGTGCGGTGGTCGGTGTCTCGGGGGGACGGGCGTCGAGAGACGCCGGGGTAGGAGGTCGAAGGGCGGGACGAGCCGGGCTCGTGCGCCGCGCGGTGGGGTGTCGCGCGACGACGCGTTTCCCGCGCGCGCTCGCGTTCCTCGGGACGCGCGAAAACGGTCGTCGAAGCGAAATACTCGGCCGAAAACGCGCGCCGCGCGCAGATCCCGGCACAGTCAGCACACGCGGTTTCCTTGCGCGGTCTGCGTTTCGGCGCGATTTCGCGATTCGGCAATCGCGAGTTCGACGCTCGATTTCGACCGCTTCTCCGTTTTGGCGCCGGACCGCGAGATTCGCTGGAAACTTCGGGTCGCTTTCGATTTTCTCTCTCTTTCAAGGACGAACGACTTCCGCGACCGACTTCCGTCGTGTTCGATCCGCTCCGCCCGACAGAGAGATGGTGCGCGCGGGCGATCCCGCGCGACGGCGAAGCGGCGTCGCGCGCTTCGCGTGCCGCGGCGTCCTCCTCACGGTCGCGAGCCTGCTGGCTCTGCTGTGTCTCCTCCCGCTCGCCTCCGCGAAGCGCGGCCCGCGCATTCCCGACGATCTGGACGGCGTGGTGGATTCCGAGGAGGACGAGGCGTACAAGGCGTGGGGGCGCAGGAAGGGGGACCTGGGAGATGACACGCCGGGAGGCAGGGCCGGGGGCCGGGGCGGCGCGCAGCTGGCGTTCGCGCGTCTGACGCCCGATCCCACCGGGCGACGCACGGTGGCTGACGTGAACGTCATCGCCGCGCAGTGGGCGACGCTCCTGCGCTCGGGCGCCATGTCCGAGATGGTGTACGCCGTGGACGAGACGACGGTGCTGATCAGCATCCCGGACGGCGCGCTCATCGGGGAGGTCCGCGAGTTCCTCTGGCTGCAGGATGTCGTGGAGGCGTTCGAGCTGAACTCGCAGATGTGGCTCAAGGGAGAGAGCACGCCGCGGCCGCGCGTGTTCGACGAGCAGCCGCGAAAGAATCCCAAGGCGAAGGCGAAGAAGAAGAAGAGCGGGAAGCGGCGGCGGAGACGCGTTCCCGACGACGGCGGCGACGAGCTGCGATGACGCGATCGTTCACGAACGCTCCGACCACACGCGGAGTTCCGCGTGTGCTGCAGTGTTCGCTCGTACGACGTGGTCTCCCGTACGTACCACCTTTAAACCAACGCATTCGACTCTACTAGAGCTCTCGGCGCGATCGCCGCGGCTAATAGTTTGCTACAAAGACGCGTCACGCGTTGGCGGCGGGCGGCGCGGGGCGCGCCAGCCTCTCGTCGGCTCGGCTCTCGGCTTCTCGCTTCGCCTCAGCGCGCCGCGCGTCCTCCGCCTCGAGCGCGCGGCGCGCGTTTCGGTACGCCAGCGCGGCGTGCGTCGCGACCGCCGAGGCCACCCGCGCGCACACGTTCAACACGGACCCCTCCTCCACCGCGCGGTTGAAGTCGCGCTCGAGCCGCCGGTGGAACGAAACGGTTTCCGCCACAGCCTTTTGTCCGGGACTTTTGTCCTGCGCGGTTTCTCTGGCTCGTTCCTCCGCGTACGCCTCCAGCGGCCCCCAGAACGCGCGCGAGAAGGCATCGCGCTTCTCGACGCGCGCGGGATCGCCCATCAGCCCCTCGATCATGTCGTTTCCCAAGACGCCCTTAGGGTCGTACGACGCGCGCAGTTCGCGGAAACCGCTCACGTCGTAGCGGCTCTCGACGGCTCGCCTCGCCGCGACGCGCGCCTCCGGGTCACCGGGGAGCTCGATCTTGGCCCAGTGCGTGCGTATTTGGAACTTCTCACCGAGCGCTTCCGTCTCGCGCGCCGCGTACGCCTCGAACGCGGCGGTGATGGCGTTTCGTTCGTCGGCGTCGTCGCCGGGCAGGTACATGATGATCCCGATCCAGCTGTGCAGCCCGGGGCCCGGCGCGAGCGCGCCGTCGGGGCGGACGTTGGTCGCCGGCGACAGCGGCGACGCGCTCCCCGCGGACCACCTCTGCTCGATGGGCGCGGGCGCGGGAATACCCTCGCGCTCGATCATCTCCAGGAGCTCGGCCATGTACTCCAGGTCCGCGCCGGTGTTGGTCTCCACGGAGTCCCCCGTCCGAAACGCCACCTCGTACACGTGCTGCTGCCCCCCGCAGTCGAACCCCAAAACGCGGTCGCTCCAGTCGCACCGCTGGCCAGAGTTGCGCCGCCAGAACTCAGCCTCCGCCGCGTTCACGCGCTTGACGTGCTCCAGGTCCAGCGGGGCCACCTTCAGCAGCTCGTCCCGCAGCTGCCCGAACCCCATGTCCGCGCCGTCCACCTCGGGCGCGCACTGCTTCAGCAGCCGGCGCATGGGCTCCGTCTTGCGCCGCGCGCGCTCGGGTCGCTCGTCCTCACTCGCGCTCCGCGGCGGGTCGGCGCCCTCCGCGAGGGGGTTCGAGCCCACCACCACCACGCAGTCCGTGTGCGGGATCCACATGTACCGGATGTGCTGGTGGTCCGCGAGCCACCGCTCGTGGTTCTTGCGCACGTCCGCGCGCGTGGCCGTCCACGTCTTCTCGACGAGCCTGTGCGCTTTGGCGACGCGCATGGTCACCTCGACGGCGACGCCGAGCGCGCCGACGCCGCACCGCGCGACTCGTAGCGCGTTCCCGCCGTCGGGGTCTTCGAGCGACAGAGTCACCTCGCCCTTCGCGGGGGTCACGAGCTTGAGTTTGCAAACGGTCTCGTCCAGCGGGGGAACGGTCGCGCCGGTTCCGTGCGCCCCGACTTGCGTGAACCCCCCGATCTGCTGTTCGCGGATGCTGGCGTAGTTGACGAGCGTCAACCCGCGCTCGCGTAGACGTTCGGTCACCTCCGCCACGCGCGCGCCGGCTCGCGTGGTGACGGTCATGTTTTCCTCGTCGATCTCCAAAACTTCATCCAGCAGCGCGAGTGAGATCATGCCGTCCTCGTTGAACGCGGCGCCGTTCGGGGAGAGCGCGCTGCCCACCGGCCTGAGGCGCTTGCGATGCACGTGCGCCCACTCCACGGCGGCGCGCACCGCCGCCGGCGTCTCGGGCTGCACGAACCGCTCGCAGGGGACGCGCTTGGTGGCGCTCCAGTTCTCCACCGTCTGCTGCTCGCTCGGCGGGGCCGTCGCGGCGACGGAGTACCACACCAGCGCCTCGACCGCGGCGAGGAACAGGATGGGGTAGTACACGAGCCGGTCGAACGCGGTGGCGCGGCCGCCGCCGGGGCCGCCCTCGCCGCGGGACGCCAGCGGATCCGGGCGGCCCACCATCGCGCCCTTGAGCTTGGGGTCCAGAGCCGCGGCCGCGCCGGCGGCGCGCGCGGGGTAGCGCAACGTATCCGCGCGCGTGGGGTGCGGCACGGCGAACGAGCCGGAGGCGCCCGCGCGGCCGGTGGCGTACCACCGGCGGTGCGCGGGGGAGAGCGACCGCGAAAGATGGCGGTCGTGCGGGAGCGCCGGCCGCGCCGCGCGCGGGACGCACGACGCGCGGGCGGCGGTGGCGGCGACGAACGACGTCATGCCTCGGCTCCCCACGGCCTCGGGCGCGAGCGCGACGCCCGCGCCGCGGCGGAGCGCGGACAGCAACGCGGCGTGTCGCCGCATGACGTCGACACTTCGCGGTGCGCGAAAAATGCGGTGCCGCTGCAGTCCGCACCCGCAGACGCGCTGTACGGCGGACAGGTGGAACGCGCGGATAAGCGTGCGCAAAAAGTGTGTTTGGAATTTTTCATGGAACGAACAAACGAAAGCCGCCGCGCCGCGACCGCCTCCCCTTCGTCGCGCGCTTCACTAAACTATTGTACCTCCCCGGCGGGGCGCGTGCCCCGACCGAGAACCGGCCACCGCGCATCGCGCGATCCTCGAGACCTCTTCCTCTGAGCGATCGCGCCGCCGCGCTAAAAAAAAGCCGTCGCGCTTAGCGGGGCGAGACGGTGATCTCCGACTCGGGCGCGGTGAGGGTGCCGTTCTTGAGCTCGAAGAACGTCTTCACGGGCCACGCGCCCGCCGCCATCATCAGCCCGAGCGCCATGGGCACGTCGATGATGATCTCACCCTCCGTGGGCTTCTTCGACTGCTCCTTGTTGAGCATCACGTACGAGCGCCCGGCGTAGCCGATCCACCCCGCGACGTACAGGAACCCGAGCCCGGGCACGGCGAACTCGCCGAGGTGCTCGAGGTTGCCATCCACGATCAGGTGGGGCAGGCCGTCGGCGCCGCACAGCAGGCCAGCCTCGCCGTAGTTCGCGAAGCGCGTCTTGGTCTTCTCCATGGTCGCCTTGAGCGCGAGCGCGGGCGCCGACTCGGCGTCGTACTTCTTCAGGCGCTTCTCCAGCGCCTTGAGCTCAGCCTTCTCGCGCTTGGCGAAAGCCTTGTTCTTCTTGCAGGGCGTCAAGCCGGCGTAGGGCTGCACGTCGCGCGCGTACGCCTCCTCGGGCATCGCCATGGGCGCGGCGAGCGCCACGGCCGCGGCGGCGGCCAGGGAGACAACCTTCGCGGACGCGTCCTTCGCGGAGCACGAGATGGGCGCGACGGACGCCTGCGTTTCATGTTTGGAATCGAGACGACGGGAACGACGGGAAAGACGCGGTTTCGTCAGCACGAGCGCGCGCGTACGTCTGACGGTCCCGTCGCGTTCGTGGTCCGGGCGCCGCGAACGACCCGTCGCCGTTGAGACGCGATCGCGATCGCCGACGAAGCGCCGGGCGTTCGATCGTCGCGCGAGGCGGCGGTTTCAAAATATCGGTGATGACTGTATCGACCGAGCCGAACGCCCCTAGTGGGCGAGGGGGACGGCGCGCGATCGTCGCTCTCTCGGCGTGGGGCGTGGCGTGCGGGTCTCGCGCGGACGTACCTTGGCGACGACGGTGCGCTGCGCCTTGATGCCGGAGGACATCTTGGAGGACAGCTTGGCCTGCGGGGACGGATCGGGGGGGAAAGGTCAGTCTCTCGCGCGGGCGACGGGACTCGATAAGTCTGGGAAAAGCCGGATCACGCGCGCCGCGGAAAGCGCCGCGACGCGGTCGCTGCGAGCGTCGATTGGACGCGCTGCGGCTGCGGGACGCCGTGCCAGGTTCCGAAGACACCTTGGCGTCCGTCGCATGCGCCGGGAACGGCCCAATGGCCGCGCCACGGCGTGCCACGCGCGACGCACGCGTCTCGAAAACCCCACGGTTCGGGCCAGAAGGCGTTCTGGTGATTTCCCGTTAACATCTCTCGCCAATCGGCAATGGCGCGCGCGCGCGCCATGCGACGTCCGGAGAAGCGTGCGAGACACGGGGAGGGTGTCATGGCAGTGTACGCACCGGAGCCACGGCGTTGATGGACATCATAGCGGCCATGTTGTTGATGGGTTGTGTGCTTTTATGAAGCAGCTCGCGCGCGCGGGCGCGTTGAAAAGCCAAAGTGGGCGAAGCAAAAGGGGTGCGCTCGTAGGTCGAGAATTTATTCCCGGCGTTTTGATTCGTCGAGGGCCTTCGCAGTCGATTCGATCGACCGCGAGCGTAATTGCTCATACGCTAACCTGTGCCACTTTTTTTCAGGCCCACGTTCGAGAAGACATGGATTTTCGCGTCACTCCGATGGGTCTGTGAAGCCACATCAAAAAGTGGGCACACGCCGACCACCACATGGGCGTCGAGCCGACCGCGAAGCGTCGTCGGCGGCGCATCTCGGCGTCTCCACCGCGCGTCTCCGCGAAACAGACCGCGGAGTCCGTCGTCGCCGCCGCGAACGCCCAGCGAGACGTGCTGCGACTGGTCCCCGAGCGCCTACGGCGTTTGGAAGGCGCTCTGCCCGGCGCTCGTCCGGACGCCGAGCTCGCGGGGTACCGCGTCTCGACGATGCCCGAGCCGCTGCGGCGGTGGGCGTTCGACCTGACCAAGCGAAACATGCGCGACGCGTACGAGCGCACGTGGGGGTGGGACAACCGGGAGAAACGACGCGAGCTCTCGCACTCGGACGCGCGGTTTCTGGTCGCGCACGCCGAGAAGAAGTATTCGACGGTCGAAAGGTACGGATCAGAAACCGTCGCGCGACGCGACGATGAAGATGACGAACGTCGTTCGGAGCTCTTGTCGCTCGCGTCGGACGACGCCGTCGCGTTCGTGCACGTGCGCTTCGAGGTGGAGGCGGACGACGCGCCGGTGGTGTACGTGTACGAGCTTCAGTGCGACGCGGAGAAAGACGCGCGAAGGAAGGGCCTGGGGCGTTTTCTGATGCGCGCGGCGGAAGCCGCGGGGAGTTCGGCGGGGTGTGAGCGGAGCGTCCTGACGGTGCTTAAGGAAAACACAGGCGCGCGCGCGTTTTACGAAAAGCTGGGGTACGTTCCGGACCCAGACACGCCCGCGGACGCGTCGTGCGCGTACGTGATACTGCGCAAAACGCTGAATACGTAGATAGGATAGGACACCTCGTAACGCCTTCAGTCGTATCTACGCGCCCGCGACTTTCGTCAGCGCATCTTGGGCAACTGTTTCTGCCCCTTGACGGCTCTGACCAGCCTCGCGACCTTTGCCAGCAGGATGAACACCAAGCGCAGCGGCAGAGTCAGGCCCGCGGCCACGATATCCCCCGCGAGCTCGCGCGCGCCCTCGGCGGCGGCGCCCAGCGCGTCGCCGCCGCGCCGTTTTTTTTTGAGCGTCTGCCCGAACGCGAACCGCGCGCGAATCGCGCCGACGCCGAATCGATCGCGCAACAGCGCGCGCGCGCGTTTCCGCCGCCGACGCTTCTCGTCGAACGCCAGCTTAATCAAAGGCGACAGCAGGAACGTCACGACGTTGCGCGAGCCTCGGTTCTCGCTGGCGCGCTTGCCCGCGTTCGCGGACGCGGCGGCGAGCAGCGACGGCGCCGCGGAGGCGGAGGCGGAGGCGGAGGCGGCCGCGGCGGAGGCCGAGTAGACGCCCAGCGCGTGCACGGCGAGCCGGAACGGCCCTTCCCGGAACTCGGGCATCGGCCCCCGCGCGCTGAAGCGGGACATGATCAGGCCGAGGCCGTACACCGAGCCGCACTGCTCCGCGGACAGGGGGGGGACGTCCGGCACCACGGTGGGGCCGCGCACCAGGCGGAACGCGTCCCAAGGGATGCGCGTCTCGCGCGGGACGTCCGCGGCGGCGTCGGCGGCGTCGGCGACGGGGGGCTCGAACGTCGCCTGGTACACCATCTCGCCGCGGTCGTTCTGCGTGCGCACGGTGGCCTTCCAGGTCCGGCGCTCAGGCTCGGCGTCGGACTCGAACCCGCACGTCAGCGCCAGGCCGTCGAACGCGGAGAGGTCCAGGGGCGTCCGCAGCGCCACCGAGCGCGCGCCGGCGAATCCGCCGCCCTCCGCGCGGCACTTGCCCGCCCACACCAGGCACTCCCGGCCGGCCGGGTCGGGCGCGATGGTGCTGCTGGAGACGCCGCCCATCACCACGTCGTCCACGCGCTCGAAAACGGCCGCGGCCGCGGCCGCCGCGTCCGCGCCGCCGCCGCGCAGGCCCAGCAGGTCGACGCTCGCGCCGGAGGAGGCGTCCGTCGCGGCGGGCGCGGAAGACGAAGCGAGCGAGCCGAGCGTCGTGCCGCCGCGCGAGCGCAGCGGGGGCGCGACGCGGCCGACGGCGACGGCGCGGCGCGCGGGGAGGTGGAACGCGCCGCGCGAGGTGCGCGCGGGCGCGCGGGCGCCGAACGCGAGGGGGGCGACCGAAGACGCCATGTGTGTCGGTGCGCGCGGCGACGAGTGATGTCGACGTCACCGAACCGTCGCGTTTCAGCCGCTCATCTCGCTCGGTTCAAGTCGACTGCCTTCGCCGGAGACGTGGATCGATCAAACATGGCTGCTCGACTTGACGCAAGCGAGAGTGCCTATTCACGCGCCCATCACTTGCCGCGTCGCGGCGCGCGGGTCCTCCCCCCCATGGCGCCGCGGGGCGGGTCGCGCGCGGCCGCGATGCCTGACGCGATGCCAGATAGCCTCACGGAGTACGAGATGGACCGCGAGGAACGGCTGGCGAAGAACCGCGCCGTGCTCGCCGCGCTCTCCATCCCCTCGCTCGCGGCGGAGACGAGAGAGACTCCCGACGAGATCGGCGACGGGTCGCGTCGCCGCGGACGCGCCGCCGCGTCCACCTCGACCGCTCCCTCGCGCCGGTCCAGCCGCGCCGAGGCGCGCAAGGTGAAGACGTACGCGGACGCGCCGGGGGAGGACTGGGGTGACCGGGCGTCGGGCGAGAGCGACGCGGGGTCGGATTCGGGGCGCGCGCGCGCGGAGGAAGCGGCCGACGCCGATTTCCGCGGTTCCGAGTCCGAGTCCGAGGGATCGGAGGAGGACGACGAGGACGACGCGCGCGTCGCGCGCGCGCGCGGCGACACGCCCGAGATCGTCGAGCTGGACGAGGACGGGGAGGAGGTCGGAGGCGAGGCGAAGGGGAAAGGACGAGCGAGGGGGGAGACGCGACGCGAGCGAAACCGAAAAGGAAAACGAAAGCGCGGCGACGGCGACGGCGACGGCGCCGGCGATGACGAAAACGACGCCGACGCGCGCGACGCGCGCGACGCGTTTCTCGCGTTCCTCGCGCCCTCCGCCTCGGTGGCCGTGCGGCGCGGGTTCCTGAAACTGGAGGACGCCACGTTCGGACTGCGCGAGCTCCGCGCCGTCGTGGACGCGCACGGGTTCGAGGACTGGACAAACGAGGAGCTCGCGCACATGCTCGCGCCGGAGGCGGTGGGACGACGCCGACGCGCGAGCGACGTCGACGCCGGCGCGGCGGCGGCGGGGACCGACCCGAGCGCCGCCGACGCGCGGCGGCGCGCGGCGGCGGCGGCGGCGGCGGCTGAGACGCGCCTGGGCGTCTCAGACCTCGCGCGGCTCGCGGAGACCGTGGGCGCGCGGCGGAGAGCGACGTGAGGACGACGCGCGTCGCGATGTCTCTTTCTCGGTTTTCGGAACGCGAACGAACGCGAACGCTACTATAGGACGGGTTGTCGTCTGTCGATCGTCAAAGACGTCGTCTTCGAACGCCTCTTCCGCACCGCAACAGGAACAGGAAGGCTCTCTTTCTCGGTATTGTCGTATCCGCGCACCTCACGCGCCGTTCTTGGGTGCGCCGTCGTACCTGCTCCACACGCTACGGTTGTAGGGCCACGCCTGCGGGATCCGCGGGATCCGAGATGCGTCAGAACGGCTCAGAGTCCCGCGGCGCGTGAATACGGAAACGCCTGTCGGTCGCGAAGGGGCGGGTCAAACGAGCGCTCCCGAGCGGGACGAACGCGTCACTCGAGCGGGTCGAAACGCTCCGAAACGACTGAAGAGAGAGTCATTTATGGGTGACCCACTGTACGTCTCGGACGTTGATTACCTTGGCGTCGAGCGCGCACTCCCTCGCGATGTCCCACGACGAGAAGATCCCGGCGAATTTCCCGGACACGTTCTGCACGACGGCGTGGTGGATCTTGCGCTTCTGCAGAATCTCGGCAGCCTCGTCCCGGCTCATCTCGGGCGTCGCGGGGTACAAGGTTGTGCTCATCACGTCCTTCACGAGCGTCTCCAGGGGGGTCTGCGTGTAAAACGACGAGGCGGAATGCGCTCGCGTCGTTACAGGTCAGAAGACGCGGAAAAGTAACGCTCGTCTTTACGCGAAGTCTTTTGTGGTGTGCGCTCGCCTCGGACGCGCCGACGCGAAGCTTTATCCCGCGCCCGACACACGCGGGCGTCTCGGTCGGGGTATCGGGCACGTCGGAACCGTCGGGCGGGAAACGAACCGCCCGGAGGCCGCGTGGAGCCGCCGCATCGCGTTGGCGTTCGGTGTCGGTGACAACGAGAACCGCGGTGCGCACCTGGTTGAGGAACATCCTGTTGACGTCTTGCTTGGTGACGATGCCGACCGCGCGTTCCGACGCGGGGTCAACCACGACCACGCACCCTATTTTTTCGTTTACCAGGGAAGCCACGACGCTCGACAGCTTGTCTTCGGGCATGGCGGTCACGCACTTCGCGGCGGGCATCATGAAACTCGCCACCGAAGGCATGTTTTCTCTCCTCGCGAGTGAAGGTGCTTTTCGGCGTCCGTGCGGGTCGCGCGGTCTGCAGTGCCGCGCGCGGTCGCCACGCGTCGAGACGAGGGTCTCGAGCGCCGCGAAGGCGACGCCGACGCGTCGTCTTCGACGACCGCCGCGATCGAGACGCGGATCCGAGACGAGAAGACTCTCGGCCCGTCCCATATCGTGGTAAGTAGACTACGTAGTCTACAATATGGCTGGCGCACAGTGTTATTACAAGCCCTCTAACGTTTTCGTGATGATGACCAAACGAGAAGCCTCTTCTTCGTCTCGAGAGTCACGCGGCCAATACGTCTTCGATCGCCGCCCACACCTGCTCCGGCGGTCTGTCCCCGTCCACGCGCGCGACGCACCCGGCGTTGTCGTAGTGCGCGAGGACGGGCGCGGACTGCGCGTGGTACGCCTGGAGACGCGTCGCCAACGCCTCCTCCGTGTCGTCCGCGCGTCGCGCCAACGGCTCGCCCGTCGCGTCGTCGCGCATCGTCTCGGGCGTCGGCGCCGCGCCGGCGGGAAGCGCCGCGAGGCTCGCGGGCTTGGCGAAGTCCACGTGGTAGGACCTGCCCGATTTCTCGTGGACCCACCGGCCGCAGACGCGCGCGGTCAGCGCGCGGTCGGGAACGTCCAGCGCGATCACCTTGGTGACCTTTTGGTTGCCCCGCTTCGCGAGCGCGTCGTCCAAAGCCACCGCCTGCGCTTCGGTCCTCGGGAACCCGTCCAACACGCACCCGTTTTCGCAGTCGGGCTCGGCGAGCCGGTCGACGACCACGGCCACCACGAGGTCGTCCGTGACGAGCGCGCCCGCCTGCATGGCATCCTTGGCCCGCAGACCGGTCTCCGTGCCCGCCGCGACCGCCGCGCGGAGCATGTCCCCCGTGGAGAGATGCGGGACGCCCAGAAGCTCCCCGACGCGCGGGCAGTGCGATCCTTTGCCCGAGCCGGGCGGACCGAAGACCATGAGGATCTGCCTTCCCCGGGGCGGGGTGCGCGGTCGCCCGTCCGCGTGCGTGCGGCGAAGGGGGAGGTCCACCCACAGGGGCCAGGAGGGTTCCGGGTCGGACATCGCGGAGGAGACGCGCGGGAGGGAATGGGCGGACGCTCCCGAAAAGGGGATGACACATTTGTCATAGTGTCTGACAGGAAATTCCCGGGACGCGCCGACGCGCTTGACGCGCCCGCGAACCGAGATTTGTGTCGAAGAAGTTTCGAGCGAGTGTTGGCGGCGGCTCGCCGGCTGCCGCCGACACATTTCGATGGCGCAACCGCCTCCCGGCGGCGGCGACGCGCCGTCGTCCTCGCTGCCTTACTGGGGTGAGGACGATGCGCCCGCGCCGCCTTCTTCGCGGCTGTGCGTGAAGAACATCCCTAAGCACCTCACCCTTGAGCGTCTGCGGGAGCACTTCGCGGAGCGCGGCGAGGTGACGGATGCGAAAATCATGAAGACCGGCGACGGGAAGAGTCGCCAGATGGCGTTCGTGGGGTACAAGACCGAGGAGGACGCGACGAAGGCGCTGGAGTACTTCAACAACACGTTCGTGGACACGTCCAAGATCTCAGTGGAGTACGCTAGGGCGGTCAAGAGCACCACGCTGCCCCGGCCGTGGTCGCGGCACTCGGAGGGTTCCTCGGCGCACGCGCGTTCCAACGCGCCCGCGCCGGACCCCGACGCGCCCGAGCCTCCGGACCCCGACCGCTTCGTCGGCGTGCGCGAGCTGAAGAAGATGAAAAACGCCAAGAAGCACGCCGCCGAGCGCGAGCTCGAGGCGATGCTCGCCGCGGACCCGAAGCTCGCGGAGTTCATGGAGCTCATGGCGCCCCGGTCGAAGCAGAAGATCTGGGACAACCAGGATGTCACCGCGTTTGGCGCCGCGGGCGACGGCGACGGCGACCTTCACGCCCAGCTCCGGGACGAGAAGCCGGCGTTCGAGGACGACGGGTCAGACGACGACGCGTACGACCAGGACTTGGACGACGACACGGGCAAAGCCGGGGCGGCGAAGGGCGTCAAACGTCAGCCGGCGCGCGACGCGCGAAAACGACGCGGCGGCGGCGCGGATGACGGCTCCGAGAGTGACAGCTTCGACGTCAGCGACGAGAGCGACGTCTCCTCGGAGAGCGACGAGAGCGAGAGCGACACGGACGACCAGGGGGTGGACGCGCTGGCGGCGGACGACGGCGTGTCTGACATGGAATACCTCAAGAAGCGCGCCGGCGCGTTTAGCGAATCGGAGAGCGAATCGGAGGACGAGGACGCGAGCGACGGCGCGAGCGAGGAGGAGGAGGAGGCGGAGGCGGAGGCGGACGACGGGGACGTCGAGAAAAAAGCGGCGTCTCTAAAAAAACAAAACCTCGGAAGGAAGGAAGCGCGGGTGGTGACCGCGGAGGACATGGAGGCCATCGCGGAGACGGGCCGGGTTTTTGCTCGGAACCTCCCGTTCACGGCGACGGAGGAGGAAGTCGCGGCGTACTTTTCGCGCTTCGGCCCGCTCACCGCCGTGCACGTCATCGTGGACAAGACGACGCGGCGAAGCAAGGGCCTAGCGTACGTGACGTACGCGCTTCCCGAGAACGGCGTCGCCGCCATGGAGGCGCTCGACGGCACCATCTTCCAGGGCCGGCTGATCCACCTCATCCCGGCGAAGCGGCCGCCCGTCGCCGCGGACACGCTCGGCGGCGTCGGGCGCCTGGAGGGCGCCGACGGCGCCGGCGAGACTTCGCCGCGCGACGAGACCGAGCGGTCCGCCGGCTTCAAGGCGGACCGCGACGCGCGTCTGAAGGCGGACGCCGGGACGAACCGCGCCGCGTGGAACTCGCTGTTCATGCGCCAGGACACCGTCGCCGCGGCGGTGGCGGCGAAGTACGGCGTCTCGAAAGCCGACCTGCTGGAGTCGGGCGACGCCGACGTCGCCGTGCGCCTGGCGCTCGGCGAGGCGCAGATCATCGCCGACACCAAGGCGCAGCTCGAGGCGCGCGGGGTGGACGTCGGGTCTCTGGAGAGGTCAGCCGCCGCGGGCGGCGCAAACACGGGAAAAGGCGCGCAGAAGAGCGTCAAACGCAGCGGGCTGTGTATCCTGCTGAAGAACCTGCCGTACGAGGCGGAGGAGGAGGAGCTGCGTTCGATGTGCGAGCGGTTCGGGTCTCTGTCGCGCCTGGTGCTGCCGGACACGCGCACGCTCGCGCTCGCCGAGTTCCTCGAGGCGCCGGACGCGCGCAGGGCGTTCAAGGGCCTGGCGTACAAGCGGTACAAGCACGTGCCCATCTACGTGGAGTGGGCGCCTGCGGGCGCCTTCGCCGAGGACGCAAAGCGCGCGGACGCCTCCGCCGCGGCGCGCGCCGCCGTCGCGCCGCGCGCGGACGCCGGAGGGTCCGCGCGGACGCCTCCGCCGCGCGCAAACGGCGCCGACGAGGACGCGACGAACGAGGACGAGGATGCGTCCCGCTTGTTCGTCAAGGGCCTTTCCTTCCAGACCTCCGAGGCGGCGTTGCGCGCGCACTTCCTGCGCGCGGCGTCCGCCGCGGGCGGGCGCGTGCTGGCGGCGAACGTCGCCACGCAGCGGGGTCCGGGCGGCGCGACCCTCAGCCGGGGTTTCGGGTTCGTGGAGTTCGACGCGCCGGCGGTGGCGCGCGCCGCAAAGCGCGCCATGCAGGGCGCGGCGCTGGAAGGCCGCGCGCTTCGGCTGGAGCTCTCGTCCGCGGAGACGACGCGCGTGAATCGGCGTGAATCGCGCGACGGCGAGGGATCCGACAAAAGCTCTGACAAAAGCGCCCGCGTGCCGAAGGGCTTCAGCGCGACCAAGCTGGTGGTGCGCAACGTCGCGTTCGAGGCGACGCGGCGCGACGTGCAGAAGCTCTTCAACCCCTTCGGCGTGCTGAAGTCGTGCCGCCTGCCGAAGAAGTTCGACGGCGCGCACCGCGGGTTCGCGTTCGCCGAGCTCTCCACGAAGCGCGAGGCCTCTGCGGCGCTGGAGGCGCTGCGCGGGACGCACCTCTACGGGCGGCGGCTCACCGTCGAGCGCGCCGCCGAGGACGACGACGTCGCGGGCGTGCGCGAGAAGACAGCCGCGAGGTTCGACGCCGGCGCCGCCGGCGAAGCCGCCGCGAGGGGGGAGAACGCCATGAAGAAACCGAGGCGATGAATCGCCGTGAGCGTGAACGAACGACGAAGACGTAGGTATGATGCGCCGTACGGTACGGTACTAGTAGGAACGTAGCGCTCTATACATCGAACGAAGAATGATGATACACTTCTATGGTACACTTTCGCCTTCTATGGTACACTTTCGCTTTGCGTTCACGCGCGCGTTCGCGGAGCCGG
>Ga0181561_10000886_pt1 | contig 25988 bp, 21 predicted proteins | sample 011ome_19_FD_133760 | JGI IMG/M metagenome (GOLD analysis project Ga0181561, IMG submission 133760) | Coastal salt marsh microbial communities from the Groves Creek Marsh, Skidaway Island, Georgia - 011510BT metaG (megahit assembly) | ecosystem: Environmental > Aquatic > Marine > Intertidal... | reverse complement strand
CGGTAATACCGGTATCAGACTTGATCATCGGTAGGAGATAATCATAAAGGCCTGAATTTTTTGTCGATGTGGTGGACTGCACAAGGATTGACATATCGGCCATTGCCGAACTGGCTGCAAAGATGGTGCTAATTGCGATTAAACCCAAAGTCTGCATTTGTTTCCTCTGCCTTTGCTGACATGTTGATGATTATAGAACCAGTTTGCCAGCCAGATAGGCCCTGGCGGCAGCTGATTTCGGGTTTTTAAAAAATGTGGCGGCCTTACTATGTTCAATCAGTTTTCCGTGATGCAGGAATAGCACATCATCGGCAAGTCGTTTGGCTTGCCCAACATCATGTGTCACCAGAATGATTTTCGTGCCCCGTTTGCTGACTGATTGTAGATTGATTTCGATGGTTTCAATCGAGGCTGGATCAAGGTTTGATGTTGCTTCATCCAGAAATAATATCGTGGGTTTAGTGATCAGCGCCCGAGCCAGTGCAAGACGCTGTTTCTCGCCGCCAGATAACAGCCGCGCCGGATGGTGGGCAAGATGATCGAGCCTAAGTTGGCGCAGATATTCACCTGAGATAGCGGGGTCATCAATGCCGCGTTGACGGGCAACAAACAGCAGGTTCGCCAAAACTGTCCTTCGCAGGATGGTCGGTGTTTGAAAGACCAACGACTGCTGCTTTCTGATCGATGGGCTGAGCGGTTTATCAGCATAAAGGATTGCGCCGCTATCGGGGATTGCAAGGCCGTGCAGACAGCGCATGAAAAGACTTTTTCCGGCGCCATTTGGCCCCATGATTATGCTGATCCCGGCTGATTTGATTGTACAAGACAGGTCATCAATCAGTCGACGGTCATTTAGCGTCAGGGTGATGCTTTGAACGCTGATCGGTATGACGCCTGAATGCTTTTCCCCGGTGTGCTTAGACATAGGCGCGTCGTTTCGCCGAGGCCTTTAACCACTGCACCAGAAAATTCACTGCAAGTGATATCGCCAGCAAAATAAACCCAAGCGCCAAAGCCAGCGCCAACTCGCCCTTTGAGGTCTCAAGCGCAATCGCGGTGGTCATCACCCGCGTCAGATGATCAATATTACCACCGACGATAATCACCGCACCCACTTCTGAAACAGCTCGACCAAACCCGGCAAGAATAACCGTCAAAAGTGAATAGCGCGCGTCAATAATATAGGCCAGAAGGGCGGTGCGCCGCGGCACTACAAGGCTGTCAAAAAAATCCTTATAATCCTCATGCAGATCTTCAAGAACCTGACAGGACAGCGCGACAATGATCGGCGTGATCAATATCATCTGGGCGATCACCATTGCTTCTGGCGTGTAAAGTAGCCCTAGCCAGCCAAAGGGGCCAGATCTTGATAGGTGCAAATAAACCAAAAGGCCGACAACCACCGGCGGCAGTCCCATCATTGCATTGAAAACACCCACCAGAAAATCGCGCATCGGAAATTGGCGTATCGCCAGAATGGCGCCCAGTGGCAGGCCGATCAGACAGGACAGTGCCAGAGATGCAAGACTGACATTAAGTGACAGCGCCAGAATCTCCATCAGATCATTATCTGAACTTGCCAATAAATGAAAGGCAGCGGCGAACGATTCTGAATAGATTGGCATAAGCTTTCCTAGCGATGAATGCCTACATCTACTATGAAAAAATCAGATGATCAACCGTTATGCTTAAAAGATCACAACGAATGGGTTTTGCCAGCTCACTTGTCGCTAAATTCGGTGCCAAGCGCCTTTTCATAAACCTTGATGATTGCGCTTTTAGGCTGGCGGCCAAAACCGGCGGCAATGGCATTTTGATAGCTGCTTGTCATGGCGTTAACCAGGGGTGTCATAGCGCGTTTTTCAATCGCAAGCTGTTGCACGTTTAAAATATCCTTGTAGGCATCTTCCATCGGGAAATCATTGTCGAACTGACGCGCCAGCATGCGCGGCACAAAGTGATCGCCGGCAAAACTGCGCGAACTGGCGGTTGTTACAACCTTTCTCAATGCCTCGGTTGACAGTCCGCCTGCAACCGCCAGCGGCAATACCTCACAAAGTGCGACAATATTGATGTCATAGATAATGTTATTGATCGCTTTCATCATCTGGCCAGCGCCACTATCGCCGCAATAGACGATGAACTCACCCATCGCATCAAGCTGGGGTTTAGCCCGATCAAACAGAGATTTGCTACCACCAAACATCAGGGTCAATGTGCCATCTGTTGCCCGAAAGGGCAGGCCAGAAATCGGACAGTCAGCATAGGCAATGCCTCGGTTTGCGAGCTTGTCATGGATGGCGATGGCTTCGATCCGGTCAATGGTTGAATTGTCGATGATGGCAAGACCGTCAAGCGCCGTTTCGGCAATACCACCAGCCCCAAAAATCACCTCATTTACCTCTTTCGCCGACGGTAGGCATAAAAATATCAGATGACAATTTTCCGCCATTTGAGCGACCGAATCGGCAATGATCGTATCGTCGCCATTGAGCCGTTCAGTGGCTGTGTTTACCGCGTCATAAGCATAGAACGGGCGGTTAATCCGGCCCAGATTATTTGCCATGCCAAGGCCCATTTGACCAAGGCCAATAAACCCAATTCCTCGATTGCTCATGATCGTCCACCCTTTTGATTTACATCGGATGCTGCAACGGTTTGTGCTAGCCTAATTCAGTCTATACAGAAATTTTGTCCTGTATATATTATGACCTGTACACCAATGGTGAAATTAGAGTTTTTGTTAGACAAGATCGAGGATCCCTTAAATGTCTCAGCGTGAAATTCCCTTTTTGTTTATGCGTGGCGGCACCTCGCGAGGCCCTTATTTTAACGCTGCTGATTTGCCATCTGATCGTGATGCGATTGCCGAAATCCTGCTAAAGGCAGTTGGCGCAGGCCATCCGTTGAATATTGATGGTATCGGCGGGGGTAATGCAGTAACGAACAAGGTTGCGATGCTGTCAAAATCTGCTGATGATGATGCCGATATCGACTATTTCTTTGCACAGGTTTCGGTAACTGACCAACTGGTCGATTTCAGGCCAACCTGTGGCAATATCCTTTCCGGCGTTGGCCCGGCGGCAATTGAAATGGGGTTGATACCGGCGGTTGATCCGGTAACAGAGGTGCGGATCAGGCTGGTGAATACAGGTGCGCTGGTGGTAGCAAAGATACAAACACCCGGCGGCATCGTGCGTTATGACGGCGACACCGCGATTGATGGTGTGCCGGGGACGGCCGCAAGAATTGATCTGCAATTCATGGGTGTTGTTGGCGCGGTTACCGGAAAAATGTTGCCAACGGGAAATCTGCGCGATCAGTTTGAGGGGGTTGAGGTCACTTGTATGGATGTGGCGATGCCGATCGTTTGCGCCCGCGCCGATGCGTTTGGGCTGTCTGGATATGAGTCTGTTCAAGATCTCGAAGCCAATAGAGATTTTATGGCAAAAATGGAAACTGTTCGGCTTGCTGCAGGTAGGGCGATGGGCATGGGAGATGTGCGCAAATCTGTCACGCCTAAATTCGCGCTGTTTGCGCTGGCAAAGGCCGGCGGCACGATTGCCGCGCGTTATTTCATGCCGTGGCAGGCACATCCGACAATGGCGGTAACTGGCGCACAATGTCTGGCGTCCTGTGCGATCACCCCGGGCAGTATTGCCGATGGGTTGTTGACGCGGCCAAGTGCTAGCCCTGCAACTGTTACCATCGAGCATCCGTCTGGAACGATTGATGTGGTTGTTGATTATGGCATTACTGACACCGGGCTTGAGTTGAAATCGGCCGGTCTGGTGCGTACTGCGCGCAAATTAGCAGCGGGGCAGCTATTCGTCTCCAACTAACTGCCCGTAAAAACCTTTAATATCGCGCTTTTGGGTGATGGAGTTTTGGCGGCGGGCTCCCCGGCTGGCATGATCGCTCACACCAGCCCCGCTTTCCTGTGAGGTCTGGCGTCTAGGCTTTTGGTCTATTGCCAAACCGGCGCCAGAGGACAACGCTGCTAACCGCGATTGCTGCCATTGCCAGCGTGCTGCGCAAAAGACCGCCCATCATGAATAGGGGTAGTGATATGCTGAGCAGCACCATCGGCGAGAAGAGACGCTCAAGTAGTGAGCCGGTATCGCGGTGTTTTTGATAGATCGGGAAAATCATCGAAAACACGGCAACAATGGCAAAGAATAATGACCAAGGCCGAACAAAGAACAGCATCGGGTCGGCGTCAATTGCTAAGGCCCGGGCCAGATTCAGTTCGGCGATATTGCCAAGAACAACGCCAAGGATCATCGGTGCCAATGGGAACCCGAACTGGCGCATAACGAAACCCAGAATACCAAAGAAGAACAATGTCCAGATATCTTCTATTGAATTATGCAGGGCAAAGACACCAATCGTCGCAAAGGTCAGAATAACAGTTGCCAGCACATAGGTTTTAATCCGTGTAACCAGAACAAAAATCCGAAGAACCCCCGACTGCATTCCAATCATGATGAAGCTTGCCAAGAAAAACGCGATGTAAATTGAGTAAGCCAGCGCCGGCTCATCCTTAATGAAGGTCGGGCCTGGCACAATATCATGCATGAGCAGAGCCCCAAGCATGATCGCCGCAGTGATATCGCCTGGAATGCCTAGAGCCATAAGAGGGGTAAGGGCACCTCCTTCGACTGCATTGTTTGACGCTTCGGGTGCGATGATGCCTCGAGGGTCTCCTTTTCCAAAACTGGAATCATCTTTTGCGGCTTTTTTGGCCTGATCATAGGAAAGGATGTTCGCAATTGATCCTCCAGCACCGGGCAAGATCCCCGTAAACATTCCGATTAATGCCGAGCGAATTACGACCACCCAGTTTTTTATCAAGATTCCGATCGCGCGCCGATGTTCGATTTTTACCTTGACCTGCTTTCGGTCACTAAGAGCATTGCGTGCCGTCACTGGATTACGCAAATCAGAGAGCAGTTGGGAAAAAGCAAACAAGCCAATAAGCACTGCAATAAAGTCAAAACCTGTCAAAAGGTAGTCAGAGCCAAAATCAAAACGCCCAACACCAACCGCGTCATCCTCGCCTACTGTTCGAATTAATAACCCAGCAGCACCGGCAATCAAGCCCTTTACTAGATGCTCTCCGGCAAGTGACGCTGTCACCGTAAGAGCGAACATAACCAGCATGAAGAAATCCCAAGGTTGGAACTCTAGGCCTACCATTGCCAGTTGAGGCGCAAACAACACCAACAAAATTGCTGATATTATCCCTCCACAAAAAGAAGACCAGACACCTATGCCAAGTGCAAGGCCGGGCTCACCATTGCGCGCCATTGGAAAACCGTCAAAGGTTGTTGCAACGGACGATGGTGTTCCTGGAATGCCTGTCAGAATGCCGGACATAAGGCCGCCGGAAAGGCCACCAACAAGAACCGAAATCATTGTCGCAAGCCCTTGTGCGGGTGGCATTGAGAATGTGAAGGGCAGGGTCAGGACAATCGCCATCGCAATGGTAAAGCCCGGTATTGAGCCAGCCATCAAGCCTGCACCAACACCGATGATCATGTATATCAAAGTTACCGGATCAATAATGTTAAGAAGCGCTTCAAGAAAAATATCCATTTGAAGTTTACACCCCTGTCAAAGACCCGCGTGGCAGAAACACTTCCAACACGAAGGTGAATAAAAGCCACATACCTCCAGACGCCCCGAAAGCGATCAACAAATGCATTAGAATCGCACTCCAGCCACCCAATACGGTTAGAAGGATAAAGCAAAACAAAATATTACCAATTAGCATTCCTAAATAGGGAAGGGCCGCCAGATAAAGTGCAAAGATTGTGAAAACAGCGATAACATTTCGCCAATATAAAATAAATTCAACCATGGTCTTTCTCGGCGCTGCCTCAATCTTTTCCTTTGGCATGCCAATTGACTGCAACAAGTAGACCACACTCAATAAACCAAGAATAATGACGATGAGACGAGGCCAAGCTGCAGGTGACAAAACGCCGTAGTCAGGCTCACGAATTTCAAAGGTGGCAAGCATCAACCCGCCACTCATCATAATAAGGCACAATGCTACCAAGCTATCTCGATTTAGCGACATCTGAAGACCACGTTATTAGAAGGGTTAATAAAAGTCTTTGGCTGGCAACGTTTGGTCGCCAGCCAACAAATTTTTACAGATCAATTGCAACGGCAGTTAATCTGATTATTTTTTATACATGCCAATCTCAATAGCAACGGCTTCGTAAGCGTTATACAACTCTTGAGAATAAGCGGTGAACTCTTCTGGGCCCTGGTAACGCAGTCCAGTGCCCTTAGCCGCCATAGCTTTTTGCAAGCTTGGGTTATCAACAGCTTGCTTGATAATGCCAGCCCACATATCGATTATCTCTTTTGGCGTGCCTTTTGGCGCCACAACTCCGCGCTCAAGTGCAAAGCTCATATTAATACCGCGCTCTTTAAGAGTTGGGGTATTCGGCAGTTGAGGATCACGGTCGTCATTAGCTATTGCCAAAGCCTTTATAGTCCCTGCTTCCAAATGCTTCTTGCCTGAGGCGACGTTTACAGCCCCTAGCGTGATCGCACCGGATAACAAAGCATTCATCCGTTCAGCAGTGCCATCATAAGGAACGAGCTTGAGGTTCACGCCAGTAGCTTTTTGCAAAAGCAACCAAATGAAGTGCGATGTCGAGCCAAATGTTGCCCCTGCTGTGACTTGTCCTGGGTTGGCCTTGGCGTATGCTACCATCTCCTCAATTGAGTTGAAGGGAGCATCAGCAGCAGCACCGATGATGTCAGGCGTAATAGTTACGTTTGCAACCTTGTCAAAGCCGTTATAGTGAAAATCAATCCTTCCATTCAAAAAGCTGGTGATGGCTGATTGGTGGATCGCAAATAAGGTACAGCCATCTGGCTTTGCCTTGGCAGCCTGCTTGGCGCCTTTGTTGCCGCCCTGACCCGGTACGGTGACAACTTTGAGGTTGTAGGGCGTATCCATTTCACTGATTGTTTTTTCAACCAACGCATACAGGACCTGTGTGCCGCCACCTGCTTTCCATGGAACGATCAGCTGCGCAGTATCGCATGGCAGTTTTGGAACCGAATGGGATCCTGCCTGTGCAACGGACGTTGCCAATATCAGGCTGGCAGCGGCGGCGCCGAGAATTGAAAGTCTTGATTTTAGCATTTGAAAAACACTCCCTGTGATTTGTTACATAATAATTTGTCACGTGCGGCGGCAAAAAAAAGAGGCACCACAATCGATCAACTTTTCGTTAATTAGGTTGCAAAGGTTCGCTACGCCGAGTCAATATATTTGTTAGTTCGTGGAGTAAACTTTAATTAAAAAATCTGCCCAGACCGGGCCGGAGAAAATATGCTATTGGTAGGAATTATTGGCCTTGGAACCATTGGCAATGTGGTTGCAAAAGCGCTTGATGACAGGATCAGCGGCATGAGGTTGGCGGCGATCGCCTCGGGGCGTCGTGACAAGGCACTTGCCAGCATTGCAAAGCTATCAGAACAGGTTGATCTTTTGACAATCGACGAGGTGGCTGAGCGCTGTGACATAATTGTTGATTGTGCGCCAAAGGCGGTGTTTCGCGACATTGCGATGGCAGTATTGTCGCGTGGTCGAACCCTTGTAACAGTCAGTGGAGCCGGCATTCTTGCCAATGAGGATATCGAAGAGGTCGCACGCCAGAATGGTGGGCAGCTGGTTCTGGCGACCGGTGCGCTGCTTGGCCTCGACGCGGTGCGTGCCGCCGCCGAGGGTACAATTCATTCGGTGCGGATGATCACCCGCAAACCACCTAATGCGTTGAGGGATGCGCCTCACATCATCGATAATAATATCAGCCTTGATCGTTTAAATGGTGCTATTCGAGTATTTGAAGGCAGTGCCCGCGAAGGCGCTAAGGCCTTTCCTGCCAATGTTAATGTGGCGGCGGCTTTGGGCTTGGCCGGGGTTGGTGCTGATGCAACCCAGCTTGAAGTCTGGGCTGATCCGCACCTTGATCGCAACACCCATGCGATTGAGGTTGATGCTGATAGTGCAAAATTCACCCTGCAAATCGAGAATGTACAATCTGAGAGCAATCCGGGCACAGGCAAGATTACGGCTTTGAGCGTGATTGCCTGTTTGCGCGGTATGACTGCACCAATGAAAGTCGGCACTTAGGATCAAGCGTGCAACGGGGCCGGCACCAGACGGCTTCGTGGCGGCGTTAAATGATAATCATCGAAATTATGGTGGATAGAGGAGAGCCGTTATGCGGTTAGTTGCATTTGAAAAGGCGGATGGGCAGCATATTGGTGTTATAACTGATCGGGGCGTTGTCGATTTGTCGCTTATTGACCCATCGGCTCCGCGCGACCTTGGTGCGGTTATCAAGGCCGGTCAGCTGGATGAGATCACTGCCATTATGGCCCGCGCCGATGACGCAGTGCATCATCAAATGGCCGATTTGAAATTTGCCCTGCCAGTCGCACATCCGGGCAAGATTTTGTGTCTTGGTCTAAATTACATGGATCATGTGGCGGAGGGGCCGTTTGATAAACAGCCATTTCCGGCTATTTTCATGCGTAGTGCAACATCACTGGTGGCAGCCAATCAACCGATCATTGCCCCAAAAGTCTCTGAAACGCTGGATTATGAGGCTGAGCTGGCGGTGATCATCGGCAAGGAATGTAAAAATCTTACCGAAGAGAACGCGCTGGAGGCTATCGCCGGCTATAGCTGTTTTAATGATGGATCGGTGCGTGAATTCCAGCGTCATACGATACAGTGGACGATGGGAAAGAACTTTGACAAGACTGGCCCTTTCGGCCCGATCATTGTAACGCCCGATGAATTGCCAGCGGCAGCAACCGGTCTGAAAATTGAATGCCGGCTGAATGGCCAAACTGTGCAGTCAAGCACAACTGATATGATGATTTTTCCAATTATCGAAACGCTCGTATATATCACCAAGGCCGTCACTCTCGAGCCGGGTGATCTGGTTATTATGGGCACCCCGTCTGGCGTTGGTCACGCCCGAAAGCCGCCTTTATGGATGAAAGATGGCGATCTGGTTGAGGTCGAAATTGAAGGCATTGGAATTCTAGCCAACCCCATTAACGCTGAGTAATTGCCAATTTTTTTGAATGGCGTTGCCTGCCGTAAAATCGAAAAAAATTGCGCCAAAGCCGGCGAACAGGGAATTTAAGTCCATTTAGTAAGAAATTTTGTTAAATTCTTACTGCTTTGGCGGTGTGGATTTCAAAAAGACTTTTATATCATTGACTTTTGATGTGCCGCCGTAGCGTCTGGGCGTTGAAGTTTTGTTTGTTACAGGCTAAGAAAGCTTATTATTTTCCCCCATCCTGGAGACTCCCCCAAAATGACTCCTCTAAACATACTAATTCTTGGTGCATCATATGGCTCGCTTTTGGCGACCAAGATTGTTTTGGCGGGTCATAATGCCAAAATGATCTGCCTCCCTGCCGAGGCTGACCTGTTTAATGCCGAAGGTGCGATTATTCGCACACCGGTAAAAGGCCGCGACGGCCTTGTTGAAATTTGCACCAGCGGATTGGCTGGTCAGCTGTCAGCAGGAGGGCCAACCGATGCTGATCCGGCGGATTTTGACCTGATCGTGCTTGCCATGCAGGAGCCGCAATATTCATCACCTGGTGTCCGTGATTTGCTGCAATCGGTGGCGATATCCGGTGTGCCTTGCATGTCGATCATGAATATGCCACCCCTTAGCTTTATGAAGCGTTTGCCGAATATGCATATTGATGCGCTGCGGGTATGTTATTTGGAATCAAATCTGTGGGATGCCTTCACCCCAGAAAAATTTACCCTGTGCAGTCCTGATCCACAGGCGTTCCGGCCCCCTGAAGAAAATCTCAATGTCTTACAGGTCCGCTTACCAACGAATTTCAAGGCAGCTTCGTTTCATCATGACGAAGATAACGCAATGCTGCGCCGCCTGCAGGCCGATATTGAGGCTGTTCGCTTTGCCACTGATGATGGTGAGACAATCGAGCTACCCGTCAAGCTGAAGGTGCATGACTCGGTTTTTGTGCCATTGGCCAAATGGGCAATGCTGGTTGCTGGCAATTATCGTTGTGTGCAGAGCACTGAAATGCGACCGATCCAGGCTGCCGTTCATACCGACATTGAGCAGTCACGCGAAATCTATAACTGGGTTGTTGACCTTTGCGTCAGCCTTGGCGGCGCGCCAGCAGATTTTGTTCCGTTTGAAAAATATGCCAATGCAGCGCAGTCACTTGGCAGCCCATCATCGGCTGCCCGTGCGCTTGCTGCTGGTGCAAAAAATATCGAGCGTGTTGACAAGCTGGTAAAAACCGTTGCCGCGCAAAAGGGCCTTAAATTGGCGAGCCTTGATGACACAGTTGCGCTGGTTGATGGCTGGCTAGAAAAGAACCGTAACGCCGGTTAGGGACGAATGCTCTATGCCGGTCATTATGTTGCCGTGACATAGGGCGTATGAAATAGAGCCATGGATGGATGCAATAACTGGCATTGATCCATGGCTTTTTGTTGGCAAATCTCAGGCCGGTGGATCGACAAGCCGGGTGGCGAAATTGGCTGGTGACACAATCTCCAGAACTTCGAAATCATCTGAACAGGCAATTTCCCGATGTTTGATTAATGGCACCTGCAACACGGTATCGCCTTTGCGGATGGTACGCTCGCCCTGACCTTCATATTCAAATGTGGCCCAGCCATTCAACACATAAACAAGCTGGAAATCACAATCATGGACATGCCATGACTGGACGCCGTCGGCAGCCTCAGTCTGATTGCGGCGGATTACATGAGCGACAAAATCACCATTAGTACCGTCCTTGATGCCAAGATCACGATAGTCAAAAATCTTGCGAAGGCCGGTACTCCATGCAGCGTCATCTGCACGGCTATGAACAAAACTCCATTTATCCGGACTACTCATTACAACTTCCTTCTCTGCTGTGGATCATGCCTTCTTGGTCATCACATCCATAATGCAAAGATGGCGTCAATTGGCAAGATCATCTCAAATCATCCGGGATGCGCATCGAAAAACCTGATGAAAGTGGGCGTTGTGGCAAATTCTTAATGACATCGGCGTCATATAATGTTTTTCAAAAGGCCGACGCAATTTGATCACCGGGTGCGATATTGTCTATGCGTTACCAGATCTTACCTTAGCCGGCGTCCATATCTGCTAAAACATAGCCTTTGTTTCGCTGCGCCTTACCGCGTGCCAATATTTGATCTTGCCGTTTTGGTGATTGCCCCAGGGTTACGTGTCTGGCGTTTGGGGTTTTTCATTTTGTTCAGGCTGTCGGTCGAGAGAGCCGAATAGCGCCGAAAGCCGGCATATATCGGATCATTGCTTGATAGGATTATAGGTCAAGCGGCATATGCCGGTTCACGTCCTTGTACAATAAATAGCGGAACGGATCTGGCCCTCCGGCGTAGCAGGCTTGCGGGCAAAAGGCACGAAGCCACATATAATCGCCAGCCTCAACCTCGACCCAATCCTGATTCAAATGATAAACTGCCTTACCGCTTAGCACAAACAGCCCATGTTCCATCACATGGGTTTCGGCAAAGGGAATGGTGCCACCGGGCTGAAACGTCACAATGTTAACATGCATATCATGGCGTAGATCGGCCGGATCAACAAAGCGGGTGGTGGCCCAGCGTCCGTCGGTGTCAGGCATGGCAATTGGCTCGATTGCGGCGTCACTGGTCACAAAGGCGTCGGGGTGATCAATGCCCTTAACGGCATGGTAACGTTTCCGGATCCAGTGGAACGTAGCGGTTTGATCGCCGTTATTAACAAGGCGCCATGTGGTGGCTGCGGGCAGATAGGCATAGCTGCCGGCGGTCAAGGCATGGCTGGTTCCATCAATAGTGAGGCTGAGGGCACCACTTGTGACAAAAAGAACTGATTGCACCGCAGAATTATCATCCGGCCGGTCACTGCCGCCACCGGCTTCAACCTCCATCAGATAATGTGAAAAGCTCTCGGAAAAGCCAGTCATTGGACGCGCTAGAACCCATAATCTGGTCTTGTTCCAGAACGGAAGATAGCTTGTTACAATATCGGATAAAACGCCTTTTGGAATCACTGCGTAGCCGGTAGTGAAAACGGCACGGTCTGATAGTAATTTAGTTTGTGGCGGCAGGCCGCCTGATGGTGTCCAATATGGTGACCTCATATCATCATTCCTTTCACGACACTGATCTATCACGACGCCGATTTGTCATCATATCGGTCAGTGTCCTCGGCAATTTGTCTCACCTTTGTGTCAATTAGGGCGAATTTCTTAAAATTGTCAAATCCACAGGGTATATCCTGAACAGATTGCGCGGCTGGCGGACAATTGTTAGCGGGCAGTTGGCTGTGCCATTTTCTAATTTATCTTAAAAACTGCCCGGAATCGCTGTCATAGGTGTCTTCTCGGGTTAGCTGTCGCAGAATTTTGTTGTCGATAACGGGCGGTGCTGCTTGTTGCGACTTTTGGCCATCATTATTTTGGCCAAGCACCTGTTGGATGGCGCGATAGGTTGCGGCGAGCGATGCCAGATAGGGCTGATGCCCGCGAAGGCAAATACGCGCGCCCATTTTCGCCGCCTCGTCTGGCTCCGGTGCGATTGACCCGAGGCCGCCAAGCATGATCGGAAGATCAGTGGCAGCGCATAATGCCTCGAGATCGTCGTGCGATCTGGCACCGATCAGAGTAATGCCATCAACGCCGGTTTTTTCATAGGCCTTGATCCGTGCAATACAGTCATCGCGGCCTGTGATGATGGCAGCGCTGGTCCGCGCAAGAATGACCAGATCAGGATCAACACGTCCGGCAACTGCCGCCCACATCTTGCCGGTACCCTCTTCGATGCTCAAAAGCTGGGCATCGACCGACCCAAAGGGTTGCGGCAAATCTGTATCTTCAATGGTAATCGCTGCAAGACCAGCATGATCAAGCTCGCGAACCGTACGCTGCACGTTCATCGCATTGCCGTAGCCATGATCGGCATCAGCAATTACCGCCAAATCACCAGCCCGGCAAATCCGCAACGCCATATCGGCAAATTCACTTGCAGTAATCAGCATTTTATCTGGTGCGCCAAGAATTGCCATCGCGGCGACCGATCCGGCAAGCATGCCAACCTGCCCGCCAAGGTCTTCGACCATGCGTGCTGACAGCGGGTCAAACACCGTGGCAGGAGTGATACAGTCAGTACCTTTTAGAATCTGGCGAAATCTTTGGCGGCGCGGCGTCCAGTTCATGCTGACTTGTCCTTATTACTGAAGTTCAGGTGGGGAATAGCGAAAAATACATCTGGGAGTCTAACTGATCTTATCTTGGGTTTTGGTATCAAAATCGCTGGCGTCATGGCGCTCATGGAGCTGATATTGTGGCGCCCCAGATATTCGATTGACCATACGGCCCCGTTTAACCGCTGACCGGTCATCAATCTCCGTTGCCCATCGCGTCACATGGGTATAGCTGGTAACATCAAGAAATTCGGCGGCGTCATAAAGACGGCCAAGCACCAACTGCCCATACCATGCCCATATCGCAATATCGGCAATGCTATATTCGTCACCGGCAATATAGCTTTGGTCAGCAAGCTGGCGATTGAGGACATCCAACTGGCGTTTGGTCTCCATAGTATAACGATCAATTGGATAGGCCATTTTGGACGGCGCATAAGCATAGAAATGACCAAAGCCACCGCCAAGGTAAGGTGCGCTTCCCATCTGCCAGAAAAGCCATGAGAGGCATTCGGTTCGTTTCGCCGGTTCGTCTGGCAAAAGCTGGCCAAATTTTTCAGCCAGATAGAGCAGAATATTGCCTGATTCAAACACGCGGATTGCTGGTGATGTCGAATGATCCATTAGTGCCGGAATTTTTGAATTTGGATTGACCTCGACAAAGCCGCTGCTAAATTGATCCCCGTCGCGGATCTTGATTAGCCACGCGTCATATTCTGCTCCGGCAACACCTCCTGCCAACAACTCTTCCAGCATCACGGTAACTTTGACCCCGTTGGGTGTAGCCAGCGAATAAAGCTGCAGCGGATGTTTGCCAACCGGCAATGGCTTGTTATGGGTCGTACCTGCAATTGGACGGTTGATATTGGCAAAAGTGCCACCATTCTCGGCCTCCCATTTCCAGACAGACGGCGGGGTGTAAGTGGTGTTATCTGTCATTTTTCATCTCCATGGTGACTAGATGTTTTGAATCTTATCTTGCTTTTGCAACTTTGGCGTCTTCGGGTGGGCACAGATCAGCAAGCCTGTCCAGATGGCGCAGCTTTGGAAATAAATACCAACCGCCAACTGCAACGCCTAATGCTGCCAGCCCGCCAATGAAGACAGTTGTCACAGGGCCCAAAATTGCGGCGGCACTGCCAGCTCGTACATCACCCATTTCATTTGATGATGAAATAAAAATGGCATTAACTGCGCTTACTCTGCCGCGAAGGTGATCGGGGGTGGCAAGTTGGATAAGTGTCATACGAATGTTAACGCTAACCATATCGGCCGCACCATAGACAAACAAGGCCACAAGGCTAAGCCAGTAAATGGTCGATAGTGAAAAGACCAGAATTGAGCAGGCAAACACGACCAACGACGCAAACAGGCAAAGCCCCGAGCGCCGCATCGGCGGTAGGGCGGCAAGGCCCAGGCCAACGACAACGCCGCCAAGCGCAGGCATGCCGCGCAACACACCAAGCGATTCTGGCCCAACATTCAAAATATCGGCGGCATACACCGGCAATAATGCAACAACCGAACCCATCAGAACAATAAATAAATCAAGCGCAATGGCGCCCAGAACAATCGAATTCGACCGAACATAAGCAACCCCACCAAGAACCATCTCAAGGCTTCTGCCAGCTGGTTTCAGGCGGGTCAATTTTGGCAGGAATAAATAGGCAATGGTACCGATAGCCATCAGTCCAGCCGCAACAAGATAGGTGTAGACATCAATTAAGGTGATCAAGATACCAGCCAGCAGCGGTCCTGCTGTTCCGAAAACCTTGCCAATAGTTGAATTTAGCGCAATCGCCCGTGAGACCATATCTGCTTGCACGATATTCGGGATGATCGCTTGTTGTGCGGGGGTGTAAAACGCCTTTACGCCGCCATGTGCGAACAACAACGAAAAGATGATTGTCAAGTTCAACTCATCTGCCAGCATAGCAAGCGTGATGCCGCCTAGAATTAACATTTCACTGATTGTACAGGTGATCAACAGAGCCTTGCGCGGCAGGCTGTCGGTGGCCCAGCCGGTCACAAAGAAGAACAGAAAAATTGGCAGAATCTGCATGAGCCCGACAAGAGCCAAATCAAATGGGTCGCCACTATTTTGATAAAGATGCCAGCCAATCGCAATTGACAGCATTGCGGTAACAAGACTGACAGCAGCGCGGGCGGTTAGAAAGGCGTAAAAGGTGGCTGGCATGGCTATTGGTGATTTCTTTTTGCAGGGCTTCAAACCGGTAGGCTTACTAACGCCCTGACTGGATATCGGCATATGTGATTTGGTTAAGTTACGCTACCATCCGTCTATTGTCGCGGAAAATTTCGTATCAGAAAATTGCGCCAGAATATCCAGAATATCCAGAAATTTGTGTCAAAATATTCGGCCTGCGCACATGATAAGGGTTAGGCTGGCTGTTGAAAAATGGCGCAATCAGCAATTAATTGGTCAATCTCATTATCCTGAAATCCGGCTTCGGCGAGCAGGCTGCGACTATGCTGGCCAAGCGTGGGCGCCGGAAACCGCAGGCGGCTAAGGTTATCCTGCATGATAGGTAAGGGCTGGTGCATTGCCACATCGCTGCCCAAATTATCCTCAGCCGCAACATAAATGCCGCGTTCGATAAAATGCGGATCTGCGGCATTGTCTGCAATGTTATTCACTGGGGCTGCGGTGATGCCCTCGGACTCAAAAATTGTCATAACCTCTTGCCGGCTGCGTTTTGCAATCCAGCCGCCAACGATTTTATCGATTACGGCCTGATGTTTAACCCGCGCCGCATTTGTGGAAAAGCGCGGATCTTCAATCATTTCTCCAACTCCAACGGCCGTGAATAGCCGTTTGGCGGTCGATTGAATAGAGGCTGAAATAGCAATGAAATGATTATCTGATGTTTGATAGATATTTCTTGGGCTTGCCGTGTTCGAGCCATTGCCAACGCGTTGTTTCACTGCACCAGTAACGGCATAATCAAACGCATCAGGTCCAATGACCGATACCATAGAGTCAAGTAATGCAAGATCAATAACCTGCCCAAGACCAGTTTTCTGGCGGCTTTGCAGCGCCATCATAATGCCGTTTGAACCATAAAGGCCGGATACCATATCCGCCAGTGCTACCGGCGGTAATAGCGGCCCGCCGCCAACTTCACCAGTGCGGCTGGCAAATCCCGACATTGCTTCGATCATCGTGCCAAAGCCGGGTCGGTGGCTGTAGGGGCCGGTCTGACCAAATCCTGATACACGTAAAATGATTAAACCCGGATTGCGTTGATGTAGCTTTGCTGGCGCCAACCCCATCGACTCCAAGGTTCCCGTTCGAAAACTTTCGATTAGAACATCAGCCCGGTCAATCAGCCGCGTTAAAATGTCGATCGATTGATCATGCCGGAAATCCAAAGCGAGACTTTTTTTATTACGGCAATAGACCGACCAAAATGTCTGGATTCCATCCTGCTGCCAAGCGCGAAGCGGGTCACCTGCGGTTAGGGGCTCGATTTTGGAGACGTCAGCGCCCGCATCGGCAAGTTGAAGTGACGTCATATTACCAGCAACAAGGCGCGATAGATCAACCACGCGCAAACCATGAAGTGGCCCGGTGCTCGTTGGTGAAAATTGCACTTTTTTCCATGGTTGCCGACCGGCAGCTTTGGGTTGTTCCATGCTGTCTAAACCTTCCCGTGTGGCGGGGCGCGATAACAAATTTTTATAACTACAACCCGTAATACCATGGCACAAAGGCTGAATAAACCAGCCAGATTAGGATCACCAGCGGAAACCCGACTTTGAAAAAATCTTTGAAATGGTAACTGCCCGGTCCCATCACCAGCAAGCTAGTCTGATAGGCAAAAGGGGTGGCAAAGGCGCAATTGGCCGCAAAGACAATGGTGATTGCAAAAATGCGGGGATCAACCCCGATCTCGGCACCAATATGAAGACCAATAGGCGCAAATAAAACGGCGCAGGTTTTGGTGCTGATAATGTTTGACATCAGTGCGACAAGCAGGAAAAACGAACTAAGGACAATGGTTGGACTTGCGGTTCCGGTGACCGACAAGATCAGGTTGGCAAGATAGGTCGCGGCGCCGGTTGCCTCCATCGCAACGCCAAGCGCAAGAGCTGCCGCGATGGTCGTTATGACCTTATGATCGAGCGCACGCGCGGCCTGATTCAGGGTAATGACGTTTGTCACCACCATCGCCAATGCGCCAAAGAAAGATGATATGACAATTGGCATGAGGCCAAATGCCGCCGACAGAACCACCGCCATAAAAATGCAAATTGATACATTTGCTGCCCTAAGGTTGGGTAACTCTTCAACTGAAAATTCGACCAGAACAACATCAAGATCCTCGCGCAATCCACGCAAGGTTTCGGCGTCGCATTTGACCAGTAAAAGATCGCCAGCGGATAATTTTGCCTGTCCCATGCGACTGCGGATCATATGGGCGTGATGTTGTATGCCCAGAACCTGACAATTATGCCGATATTCAAATCCAGTGCGGCCAATGGTGGAATCCACCAGCGATGATGATGGCGTGACCATCATCTCGACAATAATCTGTTCAGATTTTTTGTGACTGGTTGGGTTGCGCCGATAACCCTCTGCAGGTGTCAGGCCATAACCCGACTCCATCAGTTTCGTCAGGTCTTCGCGCGTTGCTGAGAGCGCGATATTGTCGCCATGCCTCAATTTAAGTCCAGTAAAAGGTGGTAAAATGGTTTTACCAAGACGATTGATCATTCGAATATTTATCTCAGGTAATTCCTGAAACATCCGAACCCCAAGCGATTGGCCAATTAGTTTTGAGTCTTTGTTGATCGAGATTTCTGCCATGAAATGCTGATCAAGACGTTCCCGCATCCGATGACTAAGGCTGGTACGGTGCGGCAAAAATTTTGGCGCAATTAGCATCACATAGGCAAGGCCAGTACCGGCGAGAAGTAATCCGGGAAGGGAGAACTCAAAAAAGCTAAACCCTTTCAATCCAGCCTCGAGCAGCGCGTTTGATACCAACAAATTTGTGCCGGATCCAACCAACGTTGTCATGCCACCAACCACCGCAACGAAACTCAGTGGCATCAATAATTTTGACGCTGGCACATGAAATCTTTGGGCAATGCCTTGCATGATGGGGATGAAGATAATGACCACAGGAATATTGTTTAAAAAGGCACTTATGAATAGCACTGTAATCAAGGAAATTAACGTAGCTATCCATAATTTACCCATGCTGAGGCTAAGCACATGGCGTGAGAAAATCTCCAGAATACCGGTTTTGACAACACCTTGCCCAACAACGAGCAAGGCCAAAACGGTTAGCATCGCTGGATTCGCAAAGCCTGCTAATATTTTGCTCGTGGGAAGTTGATTAACGCCATTTGCATCAATGATCGGCGAGAAGTAAAAGAACACCAATAGGATCAAAATTACCCCAAGGGCGGTGACTTCCATTGGTATGGCCTCACTTGCATAGCAAAATAACGCACCAACGATCAGCCCGAAAAGGAACAGCATTTCAACGGACATGCCAGCATTTTCGATCAAGATGTTCATCTGGTATATACCTTTTCCTCACGCGAAAATTTCATATGTCAGAGCTGGATGTGTGTTTGATTTTGGGGTTTTTTAGACTTTGAATTAGAATTCGGTGAACTTTAGCCGAGCAAGTCTCAAAATCCAGTATTTTTTGGCATATTGCTTAAGAAATAGGCATCTACTCTTTTCCGTCATGCAGATTTGTTGAATGCAATGAGCGATCGAGCTAATTTGGGTTTGTTACGTGTGGGCTTTATCTGTTTATTGCATCATGACTGCGTAAGTTTTACTTTTCATTTAGCCCATTTTACCTTTTCATATTGGATAGGTGTCATAGCCTGGCCGCCGCCATAAATTATTATCCCTTATTAAATCGAGGTAGACCCCGCTATGCCCTATAATGATTATCGCCAAGACCTGATGGGTGAAGCCAAATTATCGCCAATAGGAAGCTTTGAAGTTGGCACATACCAGACCTTTAAACTGGTTTATACTGCGGGCAAATTCGGCCTTGACGATCAGGGCGGTTTGCGTATCGGTTTTCGGGGCCATTTTGATGGCTCAACAATCCAATTTGATGATCCCACGGCACCTGGATATACTACGGTTGAGGCATCGAATGGTGCCGTCCTTGATGTAGCGTGGGAGGCGCGGCGTAATATTCGCCCGTGGAACAAAAGCCTTTATATTCGCTGCCTGCGTTTTTTGCGCGAGGGTGACCAGATTGAGATTATCTTTGGTAATCAAACCAAGGGATCGCCCGGCTGGTTGATGCAAACCTTTTGCGAGTCTGCTTTTACCTTTCAGATCACCGTAGACCCGTTTGCCACGCAAGATTTCATTGCCCTGCCCAGTGCGGCAAATCCGACGATCTCAATGGTGCCCGGTGATCCGGTGAACTGGAAGGCCGTGCTCCCGACATTGCGCCGCCCCGGTGAAGCCTTCCGCTTGTCGATAAAGGGTGATGATAGCTGGGGTAACCCGTCCAACCGGCTTGGCGGCCAGATCATGCTGCAAAGTAATATGCCCGTAAAGGGCCTACCTGATATGATTGATCTCAAAACTGGCGATTTTGCTTTGGTCATCGAAGAGCTGTCAGTTGATGCTGAGGGGGTCTTGTATATCAGTGTTTTGAATGAACAGGATGACGTGATTGCAACGACAAATCCACTGGTAATCCGTAACGCCGAATGGGCGCATTTTTGGAGTGACATGCACGCCCAAAGCGGCGAGACAATCGGAGTTGGAACTGCACGTGAATATTTTGATTTTGCCCGCAATAAGGCGTTTCTCGATATCGCAGGTCATCAAGGCAATGATTTCCAGGTTACCGATGCTTTCTGGCAGCATTTAAATGAGTTGACCGCCGAATATAATGAAGATGGCCGCTTTATGACATTACCCGGTTATGAATGGTCGGGTAATACTGGCCTTGGCGGTGATCATAATGTCTGGTTTCGCACCGAAGGCCGGCCAATTTACCGGTCGAGCCGTGCGCTGATCAGTGACCGTAACTATCCAGAAAATGACGTCCTGTCAACGCCTGATCTGATCGAAAAGCTGCAGGCTGAAGACGCCATTGTTGTTGCCCATGTAGGGGGCCGCTATGCCGATATCAAATACGCGCATGATGCCAAACTTGAGCCATCGGTCGAAGTGCATTCGTCGTGGGGAACATTTGAGTGGATCCTTCGGGATGCGTTCGAATCTGGCTATCGGGTTGGCATCGTCGGATCAAGTGATGGCCATAAGGGCCGGCCGGGCGCCGAATATCCGGGCGATAGTCAATTTGGCTCATATGGCGGGCTTACCTGTCATATGTTACCTAAACTGGATCGCGATACGTTTTTTGGCGCGTTTCGCAATCGCCGTCATTACGCGACGACAGGTGCACGGATCTATATGGATGTAACAGCACGCGCCGGCGATCAGCATTTGCAAATTGGCGATATCGCAAGCAGTGATGCGGATCGGCTTAGCCTTGAATTTGAGATTATCGGTACGGCGCCGCTTGAACGTGTGGATATTTTCAATGGCCTGGATCTGGTGCGCACAATCCGTCCATGGAACGATCAAAGCCCGCTCAGCCGGTTACGTGTTACCTGTGCCGGGCAGCATTACCGAGGGCGTGGCCGACTGGTCAAATGGGACGTATCGACGATGTTCAGCGCCGGTAAGGTCAAGCGCATAAATCCAATAAATTTCTGGAATCCTAACCGGCAGCCACAGCAGGTTTCTGCCACTAAAGTTGAGTGGAAAACTGTTACAACTGGCGGCGCATCATCGGTAGATTTCTGGCTTGATGATGCAGCGCTGGCAAGCACGGTTGCAGTGCAAACCAATTTCGAATCATTAGAGGCATCACTAGCTGACATTGACCAGCACGGTATTTCCGTTGATTGTGGCGGCATGGACATCCGCCTGCTTGTTGAACGGCTGCCTGATTTGCTGGACAGCTACACGCTATCTGGTGAGCAGCCATTTACTCTTGAAAGTGGGACTGAACAGCGGCTTTATGTGCGTGTTACCCAAGAAGATGGTCATCAGGCATGGAGCAGCCCGATTTATGTTCATAAGGCCTAATAGCTTCGAGGCTCAAATTAGCGCCATAGAGGTCAGCGTCATTAATCAAAAAAGGGACAATTAATGAAAGCGGTTAGCATTCAGGCAGTTGAGGTCTTCGTTGTTGCGATGCCACTGGTTGGGGTTTTTTCCAGTGATCAGTAATCTGGCGACCGGTAATTGCCCTAGCGCTGAGAAGAGTGGTGGCGGCCATTCTATCGAAAGGCGATCCAAATAAAGTTTAGACCGCCGCCTAAGGTTACGATATCGACCAGCAGAGTATGCGCGCCTACTTTCAGCTTTTTCAGGATTTTCCGACCGAGGATATTGCCCGGTATTGTTACAAGCCCCCCGAGCACGCCGATAATCAGCAAATCCATGTCAATCAGCCCGAGGCTGCTGAAACTGGCTACCCGCGCAACATTGGTAAATGACGCAATCACCGCCAAAGTGGCAACAAAATTAACCGGTGTTAGGCCAAAGCCAAGCATAAATGGTATCAACAGCATTCCGGGGCCGATTGCTGATCCGCACAGAAAGCCAAATAGCCCCCCGACACAGCTTAGTACCACTGGTGAGGTTTTAATCTCGCGCGATTTTGCCCAGCGCCGGATCGGGATCGAAGATAAAATGACAACTCCCAAAAACAGCGAAATCATCCTTGGTTCAAGTACCGAATAGAAATAGCTACCCAGAAACACCATCGGGGTTGCCGGAATTGCGATGTGCAGAAATGCGCGTTTTTGAAAATCAGTTCGGTTGATCCATGAGCGTGAAAAATTGCTGATTAGCAACATAACGCTAAGCATTGGTAACAGTGACTTGATGCCAATCACCGGCGCCAGAAATACGGCCGGCAAAAATCCGCCACCAACGCCAATAAAACCATTGATCGCGGCAGTCACAAAGGCGACGCACATCACATATGCGAGTTCAAAACTGTCCAACTTAGGGGCTGACCTTTCAACACGAGAGCTGGTTATAGACGACCAGAGTTATCGCGTCTTATTTCTTTGAAGGAAGGCTAGTTTCAGGATCCAGCTTTGTTTCAGGCTTGAGATTTTCTTGGGTTTGGCCAGCTGAAATACGGCCGTTTTCCAGATAATCACCAGTGGCAGCACGCTTGCCGGCTTGGTCCCATATCTGGTGCCATGCGCCAAGTGAATAGCCGTGCCATGGCATTTTCACATTTACTGGCGGCAATCCCAATTCGTCCCAGATGTCTTTCGCGCGCTCCATATATTCCTTGCTTGGCAGGGCTAGCGGTGGCATCGGTGATTTCATTGTAGCATCAATCAGGACGCTGGAATCTTCCTCGCCATCGTGTTCGCGCTTGGGCCCATGACCTTGGCCGCGATGCAAAAGGGTTTGCTTATCCTCTGACGGGTTGGTGCGATATGACATTGCCCAGAACAGGGCATCGGCATTGTCAACATCAATATCTTCATTTACGGCAATACAGATTTTGCTGCAATCCCCTTTGAAAAATGCGGCGCTGTAGAGAGCACGCCATATTTCGGTGCGGGGCATATTGGCGTCACAGGTGATAACAGTGACACGAAGCAGGCCGGTCAATGGTTCGTGAAGTGATACTTTCTTCACGCCCTTGATGTTGTTTTCGTCACGCAGGTGGCGCAGGAATAACGGTTCATAGGCGACCCGTTTGATCACGCTGGACTCGCTTGGTGCAACTTGCGAGATGTAGGAGGGAACGACCGCCTTTTTGCGGCGGGTAATCGTGGTGATACGCATTGGCATATTATATTCTTCCAGCGCGATGTGCCCGTGTGATTCGCCGAACGGGCCTTCGGGCTCAACCTGGGTCGTGTCGATAAAACCCTCAATAACAATCTCGGCTTCGGCGGGGACAACTAGATCGACGCTTTTTGCCCTGGTCACATTAATTGGCGCACCGGCAAGTCCGCCAGCAACGGTAAATTCATCAACCCCCAGCGGTAGTTTCTGCGGTCCCATAAAAGCCACATATGGCGGGCAGCCAAGGACAATTGCCACCGGCATTTCAGTAATGCCCATCTGCTGGCATTTCTGATAATGCTGGTAACCGCCCGCCCCGCCAACCCTCGTTGCCATTCTGACGACAAGCCGGTCAGGTGCTTTCAGGGCGCAGCGATAGGTGCCCATATTCTGGACACTGGTTTCCGGGTCTTTGGTAATGACATTGCCAGCGCTCAATGTTGGCGCACTGTCAAAGCCGGGGGTCGACACTGGAATGGGAAGCGCATCAAGGCCATGCCCTGGCTGGCTCAGGCTATCACCATCTTCGATGATCTCATGACACGGGGCCTCATTAACAAATTGCGGGTCAATCGGGTTTGAAATCGCATTGTCCCATTTGGCCTGAATCGCCTCGACCGAGCTGCCCATGCCAACGCTGTAGATGCTACGATTAGCGGCCAGACCACCCACCAGGACCGGTATGTCGAACTTGCGGCCTTTGCCATCAACGACATTGGTAAACAGGAACGCCTTGCGATCTTCTTCTTTCATGCCACCAATAAATTGCCATCTTACCAATGCGTGCATTTCGCTGTCTTTGTCGATTTGACGGTCAACCTCAATGAGGAGGTTGCGGTCTTTCAATGCGGCAATATGCTGCTGAAGATCATTATAGGCTGGTTTTGCGGTCATTTTGCACTCCAAAGCAGGGTTAGTTTGGCAAGTGATTGCCAGTTTCGCTATCGCGGCGGATTACGGCAGATGCGAGTATGCTGGCGACCTCGATGGTTTCTAGCTGCCATAATTTTTCCAAAAGCGCGTTGGTCGAAATGCTGCCCAGAATTGGCATTGTTAGTTCAATGAATTTTGCGTTTAGTTCATCATCCGACAGCGGCAGGTCGGGGTCGCCTTTGCGAGTGGGCTGATAATGAGAAAATGTCCTGCCATCACGCGTGGTGATGGAGACATGCGCCGCCCGACGTGATGGAAATTGGGCGTCGATTTGCGGATCAAGGCTGACCTGAATATGCGGCAGCATCGCGCGAATCGCCGGATCACGCATCCGCTCTGCACCAAAAGCCTCAATGCGGACACTGCCATAATGCGCTGCGTGCGCCACCACATATTGCATTGAAAACTTGCCCTCTTGTGGGGTTTGCGGGTCAGCTCGATCAGTAATCGAAACCGCCGGACCGTAGCTCGCGATGGCGATATCTGCAATGTCACTGGCACTCATCTGCTCGGCATTCATCACCGCCAACACCCCATCAATAGCGGCAAAAGTATGACCGCAACAGCCATGGTTCTTAAATGTAATCATCTCGATATTATAGGTATCGCCAAGGCCTGATGTGGCTTTATCCCAATCTGCTGTGCCGCTCATCGCTGCGCCCATTCCAGCTGGCCCTTCAAGCACATCAAGCGCCCCCGTGACCCCTTTGCTGGCAGCTATCGCAGCCATAGCACCGGTTTCGGCAGCATGACCGGCGTGCAGGGGCTTGCTCATCCCGTCAGAACGAAATGCCTGTTGCAATCCGGCGGCAAGTGTTGCCGAGGTTGCCAAAGCATGGGCTGTCTGATCTCGGTTCAGGCCAAGCAGCACAGCCGTAGCGGCGGCGGCACCAAAGGTGGCGATAGTCGCGGTTGTGTGCCAATAGCGATAATGATCACGGCCCATTGCAGCACTGATGCGGCTACTAACTTCATAACCCGCGGTAACGCTTCGCAGCAAGGCATCGCCGGATCGCTTGTGTTTTTGCGCAACGGCAAGCGCGGCAGCAATTGTCGCACAGCCCGGATGTAGCCCACCATCGCGGAAAATATCGTCAAATTCGGAGGTATGAGCGCTAGCACCATTCAAAAAAGCTGCAGTCTTGACTGTCGAATGATCGCCGGTCGGAAAGATGATTGCGTGCTGAGGATCGCCACTGTCAAGCAAGGCAGTGCGTAGCATCGGATTGGGTTCCTGAACAGCACCCGGATACATCGCTGCAAACCAGTCGATCACGGCGCGTTTGGCGTGATGGATCGTGCGAGGTGGAAGTGCGCGGGTTTGTTCCTGCACAATATAATCGGCGATTTTTTCTATAAGAACCATGCCGGCACCAAGGGGGGTTTCTGGTCGCGAAGTGACCCATATTGTTTCAACAGAACGGCAGTGCTGCAAGGTCAAAATAGCTTTTATTTAGATAAATCTTCAATGTCACAAGTGTAATTAAATCTGCTACATGACAACTGCGGCTTTTTACCTTATTCTCATTGGTAAATATCCGATATCTTCTCCATATTTCGTTTTTTTACAAAGCGTTATGCTGACGGTCCAACCATTAATTTACAGAGACAAACCCCTGATGACAAGCACACCACCCCTGATTGATGTCGCCCGTGAAGGCAATGTGGCGACAGTTACATTAAACCGGCCTGAAAAACGAAATGCGATCAATGATGCGATGCGAAATGCCCTGATCGATGCCCTTAACGAGGTGAATGCTGATGATGCGGTTGGGGCAGTTGTGCTGACTGGGGCGGGGCGTGGGTTTTGCGCTGGCGGGGATATTGGCGGAATGCTTGAGCGGTTGGAGGCACCGCGTGGCAGGGTTGGATTTAATGGCTGGAAGCGGCAAAAACAGACGCACCGTCTGATTGCCACGATCTATCATATGGACAAGCCG
>Ga0181561_10000883_pt1 | contig 26012 bp, 18 predicted proteins | sample 011ome_19_FD_133760 | JGI IMG/M metagenome (GOLD analysis project Ga0181561, IMG submission 133760) | Coastal salt marsh microbial communities from the Groves Creek Marsh, Skidaway Island, Georgia - 011510BT metaG (megahit assembly) | ecosystem: Environmental > Aquatic > Marine > Intertidal... | reverse complement strand
CCTTGCCCGCATTCTCCCGGATAATTTTGCCCAACATGTCACCCAGCAAACGCACGTGTGCGCGCAGCGGAGCGGTATCTACCGCTTCGGCCATGATTTTTCCTCAGGTTGTAACAGGAATCGCGCGTCAGTCCCCCGAGGGAAAGCGCGTCGACTTCAAGCTGTCTTTAATGCGCGCCAGGTGGGGCAAGATGCCCTCTCCCCGACGTAACGTCATACCGGTCGCCAACACATCCAACACCGCGAGTTGCACGATGCGCGAGGTCATCGGGAGGTACTCCTCCGTATTCTCTGCCACGCTAAGCCCGATCCTGAGATGACTAGCCTTCGCCAGCGGAGACCCCTCCGCGGTCAGCGACACCACCGTGGCCTCCGTCTTGCGAGCCAGTTGCGCAGTTTCTACCAAGATTTCGGTGCGTCCCGTGTGGGAGATGAAGAAAAAGACATCGCCAACCCCACCGCCCGCTGCAAGCATGCGATGCATCAAGGGGTCCGTGCAGGTCGTCACGGGCACTTTGAAACGAAAAAATTTGTGCTCGGCATCCATTGCAACAGCGGCCGATGTACCCAAACCCAAAAAGTAAATGTGTCTGGCCTGTGCGAGATAGTCGACGGCGCGTTCGATCGCTTCGAGTGGCAGCTGGTCCCGAGCAAGGATCAAAGCCGTGATAGTGTTATCAAAGAGCTTCCGGGGGTAAGTCTCAATATCATCCCCCATTTCAACGGCGCGGCTGATGTACCGCACACCTGAAACAAGAGACCTCGCAAGTCTTAACTTGAAATCCGGGAATCCCGTGGCACCAAAACGCTTACAGAAACGGTTTACGCTGGGCTCGCTCACGTTGGCCGCTGCTGCGAGCACCGCAATGCTTGAACGGGTCGCCGCTTCTGGGTCTTCCAGAATCGCGTTGGCGACTTTAGTCTCAGATTTGTTCAAATCCGGCAATGCCGCATTGAGTTCTGACAGTAGGTTCGGTTCCTGATTCATCACTTGAAACGACTTACCGGCTCCTTTCCACCCGATTAGCGACCCCATGCCCGCTGCGTGCTTTAGGGGGATATCGCCGTGAAGAACCGCGAGTCTAACCCGTTGTTATGTAATAAAACACAAATAAAGTCCGCTTTGTCGCATTTTTGTGGTGCTTTATGTAATAAAACAACACCATACAGTCGTTGAAGAAAGCGGTGAGAAGGTCGCGCGGGTCGTTGTGGCGCCCGCCACCGCGAATCTTACTGACAGGGGAACTGACGCGATGATCAACGTGGCAATTAACGGATACGGGCGGATAGGCCGCAATGTATTGCGCGCCTTGTACGAACGACCTGAGCTGAGCGAAAAAATTCAGATTGTTGCGATCAATGATCTCGGCTCCGCTCAGATGAACGCGCATCTCACACAATTTGACACCACCCACGGCCGGTTTAATCAGCCCGTCTCGATAGACCAACAAGATTTGGTGATCGGGTCTGACCACATACGCCTGTTATCTGAGCCGGACCCAGCACGATTACCGTGGGCGGAACTCTCAGTGGACATCGTTTTCGAATGCACCGGGCTCTTTACCGACCGCAAGGCGGCGCGACAACACCTTACCGCCGGCGCTAAACGGGTTCTAGTATCTGCCCCTGGAAAGCATATGGATGCGACCGTGGTATACGGCGTCAATCACAATAAGCTGACTGAGCTAGATGTGATCGTGTCCAACGCCTCGTGCACCACTAACTGCCTCGCACCTATTGCCAAGCCTCTGCATGAATCTGTCGGTATTGAGCAGGGCCTGATGACAACCATCCACGCCTATACCAACGACCAGAGCCTTTCAGATGTAGCGCACAGCGACCCGTACCGGGCACGTGCCGCCGCACACAGCATGATTCCCACCAAAACCGGCGCAGCGGCCGCGATTGGCTTGGTGATGCCCGAGCTCAAGGGAAAGCTGGACGGGCTTGCCATCCGCGTGCCGACTCTGAACGTCTCCCTAGTCGACCTAACCTTTACCGCGTCTCGCAGTACATCCGTCGACGAGATTAACGCCATCATGCTGCGGGCCGCCGAGACAGATGGCAGTGGCGTGTTGGGTTTCAACACACAGCCATTGGTGTCAATCGATTTCAATCACAACAGCTACTCCAGCAATTTCGACGCCAATCACACAAGGGTGCAGGACAGGCTGGTCAAAGTATTGGCTTGGTATGACAACGAGTGGGGGTTCTCGAATCGCATGCTGGACACAGGCTTGGCGATTGGCTCCACTCTGGCGAAACAGGATTTGGGTGTCGCTGCTTAAGCGATCCCCTTAACAGTGAGTACTTTGGGGGCACTGCCCCCTTTTTTTGCCTGCCACTTTTTGCCCGCCACTCGAGCGATGACAAGTGAGACAACTTCTACCCTAAGGCGCCCACCAACAATCGAACCCCTCGGGACCGAGAAATGCTGAGATCGGGTAGCGCATCTCATCGTCGCTTTTCATCGCCAGTTCTAGCACTGCTTTTTTATTCTCGCCCACAATGTGGATGACGCCTTGCTCAGTGTCCTGCAATCGCTGCTTGGACATCGTCACTCTCTGATGTGGCGCATTATCAGGGCGGGTAATCAGCGCTTCCTGAGTCGTTGTCAGACCTTCTCTCAGGGCTGCCGCACACGGAAACAGGGATGCCGTATGCGCATCCTCACCCATGCCCAAGAGCACCATATCAAACTTAGGTAACGTGCCGAGCAGAGTGGCTACCGCTGATATGTTCGCGATTTCATTGTCTGGCGTCGGAAGGAGAGACACGAATTGGGCCTGATGCGCTTTTCCGGTGAGCAATGTTTCCCGGACCAACCGCTCATTGCTGTCTTCATGGTCGACTGGCACCCAACGTTCATCCGCCAAGAGCACCACGACACGGCTCCAATCGACATCAGAATCCGCTAGGATCGAAAATAGATTTACCGGCGTACTGCCGCCCGACACCACGAGATGAGCCGCGCCGCGCTGGGCGATACCCTGTTGCAGACTCGATACGACACGAACGGCGAGCGCCTGATCCAAGGTCTCTCGGTCCGCAAATGCCTGCCACTCAGACATTCCAGCTGCGGCCGTCACGGTCTATGAGCAATTCCGATTTGCTGGGACCCCAGCTTCCCGCCTGATAGGCGTTTACCGTTACACCACACTGCTCACAAGCACTGATCAGTTGATCGCACCAACGCCAGCTTTCCTCGATCTCCTCGCGACCCACAAAAAGCGATGGGTCGCCATTGATGGCATCGAGAAATAGCCGCTCGTATGCATCCGGGATCCGGTCAATATCACCGTCCTCACGAAAATCAAAATTCAAGGTGTGGGTTTGCAGTGACAACTTGTCGCGCAGGCTTTGACGTTTCGAGACCATGGTCATCTCGATGCCTTCATTGGGCTGCAAACGAATGATGAGCCGGTTGGGCTCCGCCGACTCTCCTTCTCCAAAAATATGATGTGGCAATGCCTTGTACTGAATAATAATCTCGGTGACTTTGTCGGGCATGCGTTTGCCCGTCCTCAGATAAAAGGGCACCCCCGACCATCGCCAGTTATCGACATAGGCTTTGACCGCAACAAAAGTCTCAGTGTCACTGCCTTGGGTCTCACACCCCTCTTCCTCCGAGTATCCCGGCACGGACTGACTGTCGATGACGCCCTGACTGTATTGCCCCCGAACCACATGGTCCTTCACGCTCGAGGCATCAATCGGCCGCAGTGCTTTGACAATCTTGACCTTCTCGTCGCGGATACTCTCTGCCTCAAGAGAATTCGGCGGCTCCATCGCCACCAGACACAAGAGCTGCATGAGATGGTTCTGCACCATGTCACGCAATTGACCCACGCCATCGTAATAAGCCCAACGACCCTCAATCCCCACCTTTTCCGCAACCGTGATTTGAATGTGGTCGATGCAACTTTGATCCCACTGAGAGTTGATAAACCGGTTAGCAAATCGCAGCACCAAGAGGTTCTGGACCGTCTCTTTGCCAAGGTAGTGATCGATGCGGTAGATATCTTGCTCTTCGAAAAATCGTGCGAGTGTTTCATTGACATCACGCGAGGTATCGAGGCTCTCGCCAATGGGTTTTTCAAGCACGATGCGGCATGGGCCCGACAGACATCCATCTACACTTAACTGTTCGCAGATGGTGGCAAACAGTGAAGGCGGTGTAGCGAGATAAAAAAGGCTGGTGCGCGACTCGCTCAGCGATGTCTGCAGGCCTTTGAATGCTGCCGACGTCGAGAAATCAGCCGATACGTAAGACAATCTCTGGACGAAGTTCTGCCACGCTGTGTCACTGATACTCTGATGCTTTGCACTGCCCATTCGAGTCAGAAGCTCTTCATGAAACCCTTCTGTGGTCTGTTCCTGGCGGGCCACCGCTATGATGCGCAGATCATCGGACAATAATCCGGCCGCATCGAGCTGAAACAAGGCTGGGAATAGTTTCCGCGCCGACAGATCGCCCGTCGCGCCAAAAATAATTAAATCCACACCGCTCACCCCGGCTCTCCTTTACTAATCCGAGTGACTCTGGCGACGCTGTCAGCCGCTAACTGAGACAGGCTCTCCCACTGTTGGTCCATGATTAGCTCCCGCGGCGTCAGCCACGACCCGCCCACGGCACAGACATTATTAAGCTGGAGGTAGGTCCCAACGTTGTCCGGTGTCAAACCGCCGGTGGGCATAAAATTGATTTCCGGGAAAGGTCCCGAGAGTGCCCGCAATGCGGGCGCGCCCCCAACCGCTTCGGCAGGGAAAAATTTCAACGTGGAGTATCCATACTCCGTCGCCTTTAGCACTTCCGATCCGGTCACCGCTCCTGGAAGAAATGGAATACCGTGCTCATCCGCTGCGCCGAACAGCTGATCCGTCGCACCGGGGGAGACGATGAAATCCGCACCCGCCCGCACCGCCGCATCATATGCCTCACGAGAAGATACCGTGCCTGCACCGATAACCGCATCGGGCATGGCCGACTTCATAGCATTAATCGCCTCGCAGGCGATCGGCGTGCGCAATGTAATTTCCAGTGCAGAAATCCCACCCCGCAGCAGCGCCTCTGCCACCGGAACGGCATCGTTCAGTGTGTCGATCACGACTACTGGGATTAAGGGACAAGCGAGTTGAGAGAGCGCGGCTCTAGCGTCCATCGCCACTGTCCTCCAGGCAAATCATCGCGGCGCCCAGTAAGCCTGGGTCTGGATGGGTCACCGCAAATGTGGCGATCTCTCCGTTAAAATCCGCAAACCGGCCCTTGGCGAGGAAGCGCGCCCGAAAGTCACTCTTTCTCAGCAAATCGATGTAACGTGGAGAGATACCTCCAGCGAGGTAAATGCCACCCCGAGCACCTAGGGTAAGCGCCAAATTACCTGCGGCGGAGCCCAGAACTGAGAAAAATGTGTTCATTGTCTCCGACGCGAGACTGTCATCACCCTGCTGCGCAGCGGCACCAACCGCCTCCGGCGTGAGGTGAGTAACAGGCAGATCACGAATTTCTGACAACGCTCTATAAATATTCATGATGCCGGCCCCGCAAAGCAGGCGCTCAATTGAGACACGGCCAAATTGTGCGCGCAGGCGACTGAGGATCTTCGCTTCAATATCAGTGATCGGCGCAAAATCAACATGGCCACCCTCACCCGCCAAAACAATGGGGGCCCCGGCCCGATCAAACACAACTGAGGCGACTCCGGTTCCCGTTCCGGGCCCGATGGCAACCATGGGTTTTTGGGGCCGCGCCTGGCCGCCCCCAATCGCCTCCAAATGATCAGCTGTGAGCGCGGGAAGTGCCCGAGCCACTGCGGCAAAATCATTGATTATGCTGATGTGCTCACAGCCCAGATGCGTTGCGACGCTGGCGGCGGTAAAGCGCCACGCATTGTTGGTAAAACTGATTTCTCGCTGCTCAGGGATCGCTGCCACTGCTAAACACGCTCGTTCGAGCACTGCGTTCTGACTTTGAAGCGCAAGCCAATCCGCCTCTAGCTGATTCAGCACTCCGTCAAAGGACGGAAAGTCCTCGACCGCATAATTGGCAATCGGTTGCGGCAACGGGTTGTCAGGTTCGACAAAAGCAAATCGAGCATTGGTGCCGCCAATATCTGCCAACAGATAAAGTGGACGCCGGTTTGGGTGCTGACTAGCTGGCACAGTGTTCGTAGGCGACATTGCGGGGGAATTCTGCCTGAGGAAGGTCGTCCATCACCAGCGGTTCAAATAATGTACAGCCACCAGACTCCGCATCGGTCACGACCTCGCGACTGAATTTAAACAAGCCGCGGCCCACCGTATTTTTGGCTGTGGGAGTATCAGGATGCGGTCTGTCGCCCAGTGTTTGGTCGTCAAGGCTGACAACAAGTTCACCACTCGCCACGTCGAGGGAGATGACATCGCCATCTTGAATACGGCCAATGGGGCCGCCTTTCGCCGCTTCCGGCGTCACATGAATCGCGGCAGGCACTTTGCCCGATGCGCCACTTAATCGGCCATCTGTTACCAGCGCTACGGCGTGGCCGCGATCCTGCAGGACCCCGAGGATCGGCATCAATTGATGCAGCTCGGGCATCCCGTTAGCCGCAGGACCCTGAAAACGGGCGACGATGACGCAATCCCGATCCAGCTCACCCCGCTCAAACAGCGCCTTCAGTTCCTCCTGGTCGGAGATCACTACCGCCGGCGCGGTCATGCTCTGTCGTTCGGGCGCCACCGCGGATGTCTTGATGAGACTCCGCCCCAGATTACCCTCAAGTAAACGGATACCGCCTTCCGGATGAAATGCACTGTCTGCCGGTCGAATGACTTCGGGGTCCAGACTCTGATTGGCTGCGGGCCGCCACTGCAAGCCGCCCTCTTCGAGGAAAGGCTCAATACACGCTGCCTCGAGAGTCCCGCCAAAGCAGACAGCAGCATCGCCGTGCATCAACCCTGCCTTAATAAGGTCACCGAAGAGTAACCCGGTCCCGCCCGCTGCCTGAAAATGATTGATGTCAGCACTGCCGTTCGGGTAGATCTTAGCCATCAGCGGCGTGATTCTCGAAAGCGCATCGAAGTCGGACCACGTAATCACTAGGCCTGCTGCGCGTGCAATAGACACCAAGTGGATACACAGATTCGTCGATCCACCCGATGCCAGTAACGCTACAATCGCGTTCACGAAACTTCTCTCGTCTATCACCTCAGCTAATGGCAGTGGTTGATGCGTGGTGCGCGCCATCATGGCCACGTGCTCTGCTGCAGCCACCGTCAGTGCGTCGCGCAACGGCGTATCGGGATTTACAAACGAACTACCCGGTAGCTGCAGACCCATCGCCTCGAGAACCATTTGATTTGAGTTCGCGGTGCCGTAGAAGGTGCAGGTGCCCTGGCCGTGGTAAGAGGCCATCTCCGCCTCCAACAGGGCCGCGCGATCCAGTTTGCCCTCGGCATAGAGCTGCCGGACACGCACTTTCTCTTTATTTGACAGGCCCGACGTCATGGGCCCCGCCGGCACAAACAAGGTGGGCAGGTGCCCAAACTGCAGGGCGCCCATCAGTAGCCCGGGCACAATCTTGTCGCAGATGCCTAGCATCAGCACTGCATCGAACATGTGATGAGACAGAGAAACCGCGGTTGCCTGGGCGATCACATCGCGGCTGAACAGGCTGAGCTCCATTCCGGGTTGACCTTGCGTGACACCATCGCACATCGCAGGCACGCCACCTGCCACCTGCGCAGTGCACCCGATGGCTCTCAGCGCGCTCTTGATCTGCTGCGGGTAGTCGGCATAAGGCGCGTGAGCGGACAGCATGTCATTGTAGGCAGTGACGATGCCAACGTTGGCGCTATCCATCATCTTGATAACGGACTTGTCATCTCCAGCACAAGATGCCATACCATGCGCCAGATTCCCGCAGTTGAGCTGACTGCGATGCACGGGCTGGGACGCCATCGCATCGATATCTCGCCGATATTCCTCCCTCAGCAATCGGCTGCGGGCGGCGATGTCTTGAGTCACACGGAGAACGTCTGGATGCATCTTGTCAGTCTGTCGCCATTAATGTAATAAAGCAACGCTTTTAGCGCCATATATTCATAAATGGCGCATTTTTTGTTGTTAAATTACGCATTGGTCCGCAGTTACGCACCTATGATCAACACTTGGCCCCACATCATGCAAAGTTTGCGCATGCTGCTATCCCAGTGTTGATGCCTAGAACAATCTATGGCGACGAGAGTCCGGTGCGACAACCCTCTGGATAGACACGAATCCAGTCAAACTCGACGGTGGCGGGCAGATCCTGTGGCACCACTTCGCCACCGAGCGTTCCGCCCACGGCCATATTGACGATGAGGTAAAACGGTTTTTCATCGAACACCCACGGCCAGGGCGCGATGTCGGCGGGCGTCGCGACGCCGTGAATCCGATTGTTCACATACCATGCAATTCGCTCACGAGACCATTCGACGCCGTAAGTATGGAAATTGTCACTCCACACGGCAGGCGCTCGCAATGTCTCGCTGTAGTGCACGTTATCGGGAGGCAAATCTCCGAAGTGGATGGCACCGATGATGCGGTGGGGTTCATGACCCGTCCACTCCAGAATGTCAATCTCGCCTTCTAGTGGCCATCCGTGCTGCTGGTCCTCGGGCATCATCCAGAAAGCGGGCCATAGGCCTCTGCCTTGTGGCAGTCGGATCCGCGCCTCGACGTAGCCATGCTGAAAGCTATGCTTGCCAGCGGTGGTTAACTTCCCCGACCGGATCTGACCTTGCCCGTCGGTATAAGCGGTCAGGTTGAGTACCCCGTCGGCAATCGACACGCCAGCCGCATCGTAACTTTGCGCCTCGTTGTTACCCCAGCCACAAATACCCTCGGCACAGCCATCACCCTCGATGACATTCCATGTCGTTTGATCCAATGGGCCGGTGAAATCCTCCGCCCATATTGGCTCACACGAGGTCCCGGCATGCGCTCGCGAAAGAGCGAGCAACAGGATCACGAGCGCGTAACATCGGTACATCTTGCTTCTCACCTCTGACAAACGGAGCTGCTCTTACCACCACACGGTATAGAAAAAGATCAGCATCAAGGTGACCACAATGGCACTCAAATTGAATCCCTGTGTGGTGCTGAAGCTCACACCAGCAGGATCCAGAAAGCCTGTCTGTGTCCGCGGACGTAGTATCGACCACAACACCCCAACTGCGACGCACAACAAAAACACCAAACCCACACGATCCATGAAGGGGAGATCTGGCCAATAAAGTTTCAGCAACAACGACAGGGCCGCAGATGTTATGGCGGATATCAACGCGGCTGTTGCCGTCGTGCGCGACCAGAACAATCCCAGCATGAATATGGCGACAATGCCGGGCGTGAAAAATCCGGTGAACTCCTGAATGTACTGGAAGGCCTGCTCGAAGTTGCCCAACAAAGGCCTGGCTGTGAGCATCGCAATGATCATGGCAGCGATGGCGACGATTCGGCCCAGCGTCACCGAGCGCTGACCACCGTCGCTTTCTATTCCCAGAGAGGGCGCGACATCTACGGTGAAGATGGTTGAGATACTGTTACACATTGAGGCAAGAGAAGAGACAATCGCTGCGAGCAGTGCCGCAAAGACAAGCCCTTTGATGCCCAATGGCAATAAATTCATTGCCGATGGATAGGCTTTGTCAGGCGCAGACAGCTCCGGGTTTAACACAAACATTGCAATCCCCGGCAACACCACGATCACCGGCATCAACAGCTTGAGGAAAGCCGCAAAGGCAATACCCTTCTGTGCTTCATCGACACTTTTTGCAGCCAGTGCACGCTGAATGATGTACTGATTGAAACCCCAGTAAGAGATATTCATCACCCACATCCCGCCAAGCAGCACAGAGAGACCCGGCAGGCTCATGTAATGAGGATGTCCCTCATTGAGGATCATATGGAATTTGTCTGGCGCCTGCTGCGTGAGAACAGTGAAACCGGCCATTGGTCCGGCGCCCGCACCGATCTGATCCAGCAAAATCCAGGAAATCATGAGTCCCCCCATGACCAAAAGAATCACCTGAATAATGTCCGTCAACGCGACGGCCCGCAGACCGCCATACAGAGAGTAGGCCACGGCAAATATCCCAAGCCCGGCTAATCCAAAGCTCAGATCCACTCCTGCGACAGTATTGATTGCCAGTGCACCTAACCAGAGGATCGAGGTCAGATTGACTAAGGTATAGACGCCCAGCCAGAAAACCGCCATCACCGTTTTCACACGGCTGTCATATCGCTGCTCCAGAAACTGAGGCATGGTGTAGACGCCGGTTTTAAGAAAAATAGGGAGCAGGAACTTGCCTACCAGAAGTAAGGTGAATGCCGCCATCCACTCGTAAGAGGCAATGGCTAGCCCAATTGCGTAGCCCGAACCCGACATGCCGATAATTTGTTCGGCAGAGATATTGGCCGCAATCAGCGACGCTCCGATTGCCCACCACGGCAATGCCTTGCCTGCGAGAAAGTAGTCTTGTGCGTTCTTCCTCTGCCCCGCAGGTTCTCGGGAGACCCATTGCGCCAGCGCAAAAAGTCCCACGGCATAGACCGCGACGATAACCAAGTCGATTGTTGATAGCACTGATAGCACCCCACTATGGGCCGAGAAAGGCGATTAGTTTATTTTATGATCGGCCAGTGATTCACCCAAAGCCGTTTATTAATCAAGCATCTGCCAGAAATTCACCACAACTCATCACATCCGCGGTGTCTGGTGTTTCTGCCAGAACCACTTCAGAGATCTCGAAAGCCAACTCACCCGAAGTCGCCAGCAGAAAAGGCGTATTTACCTTTGATGAATCCACACCCAACTGCGCAAAGCATTCCATCGGAAAGGCGAGTTTCTGCCAATCGGACAGCGCAGCTGCTGAAAGAATGGACGTGATATCCATTTGCCCCGAACAGGGATAGCCGCAATCCATTCTGAGCACTACCTGTTCAGTGGGTTTCTTCAGGAGTCGAATATCAAAAGACAGTGCGCCTCCAGCCACTTCCAAACGACGCATGTTCACGGGGTCCTCAAATTGGAAATAGACCTGGCTTAGGTGTTCACCGTTGCCAGTAAACTCAATTCGCCGCGCATCCTCTTGAACCTCGCGATCCACCACAGTCAGATTCAGTTCACCTCGACTGGATACCGCCCCGCGCGGACCGACCCTCACAGACCAGTCAAAGTCATCGCCGATATAGAGGGTCCAGGGATCTCTCACACCCTTGTCAAACACCCACTCGTCCAAGCTCTGTTTTTGACCGATCGCCTGCTCGTTCAGCGCTACCCATTCGGAAACACTCTCTGCGGTTAACCCAAAGCCAACGGGGAAGGCGTATTCCGCAATACTGAGGTCATGATTGCTGGGGTTGAGGTCGTGATTTGGCCAAGGCATCGGCAAACGCCCCTCGAAATCGTATTGGGTAGCGCCCACAGGGGCCGTCAACAGCACATCCGCCACTGCTGCACCTTCAGAGCCTGGGAGCCAAGCGACGACAAACGCATCCGATGCGTTCATCTCAGCATTGACCCACATTGGGCGACCCGTCAAAAAGAGGGTGACCACCGCGATGCCTTGCTCCTTGAGTTGGCGAATCAGCGCCAGATCTCTGGAATTGCCCTGCTGCCAAGCCAGACTGTCGATGTCGCCCTGGCCTTCCGCGTAGGGATTCTCAGCCATGACCATGATGACCGCATCAGGTTTTGGGCCCGACTCTGTTGGATCATATAGTGCGACGTCACCACCCGCCTGCTGGGCATGGCGCACAAAACCGTCGAGAATCGATGACCCCCCCGGGAAGTCTGAATTAACGTTACCGGTGCCCTGCCAACTGATCGTCCAGCCCCCTGATTGGAGGCCGATGTCATCCGCGCCCGCTCCCGCAAGCCGATAACGGCCACCCGGATTCAGGGGCAACAACTCGCTGTCATTCTTGAGCATCACTAGAGATCGCCGCACCGCGTCGCGGGCAAGCTCACGATGCGCTTCAGATCCAATCGAATCGGCAAACGCCGCCGCACGCTCGGAGGGCAAGCTCCGCTCCATCAGGCCGAATTCGAATTTAACCTTCAAGATACGCGTGACGGCCTCATCAACTCTGGCCTCAGTAATTTCTCCCGAGCGCACTTGCGCCAGCATATTGTCGTAAAGCGTGCGCCAATCCTCGGGCACCATGACCATGTCGATACCCGCATTGATCGCCTGAGCACAGCTATCTGGAGTGCAGCCAGACACCTGACCAATGCCATTCCAATCGCTGACGACAAACCCATCGAAACCCAGCTCTCCGCGCAGCACGTCTGTTAACAACTCGCGGTTACCGTGAATCTTGTCGCCATTCCAGCTATTGAAAGAGGCCATAACCGTCTGGACCCCTGCCTCAATCGCCGAGTAATACCCCTGCCCGTGAACAGACAGCAAGCTGTCTTTATCGAGACGGGTATCGCCCTGATCAATGCCGCGGACCGTACCACCATCACCAACAAAATGTTTCGCGGTAGACAGGATACCCACGCCCTGCATCGCCGCGACGATACCGCCGGCAAAATCACCTGCTAGCGTGGGGTCTGAGCCGAACGACTCATAGGTACGGCCCCACCGGGCATCCAATGCGACAGCAACCGTTGGGGCGAAGATCCAGTCAATACCTGTGGCGCTCACCTCTTTTGCCGTGGCCTCAGCGATCGCCGCGGCCAATTCGGCGTCGCCTGCGGCGCCCAAACCGATGTTATGTGGGAATATGGTGGCACCGATCACATTGTTGTGGCCGTGCACCGCGTCAGTGCCCCAAATGATCGGGATCCCTGCGTTGCCATCGGAGGTATCAACCGATGCGTGGTAGTAACTATCCGCCAGCGCTACCCAATCCCGGAGCGAAGCATACTTGTTCTTATCGGGAAAAGAGCCGCCACCATTGAGGACGCTACCCAAACCGTAGCGCCTAACATCTTCTGGGGTGACATGGGCGATCTCGCCCTGAATCATCTGAGCAACTTTTTGCTCTAGCGTCATGGTAGACAGCAAATTCGCTACCTGGCCATCCACACTTTCTTGGCCATCATGCTGGCCACATGCGACCAATCCACAGACAGCGAGGACGAGCAAACCACCTCCCGCACGCCTCCCCCACAGCCACGTTTTCATTGAATCACCACTCTACATCCCTACTGGGACTCTACCTGATCGGAGTGTTCGCACACCCCGTTCAAGCGACAAGCAGGACGGTTTTTACGCCGAGCGGGACTGGGGAACCGCTGCAGTGGGTATGGAACAGTAGTGGTTGATAAACTGCTGGTGTTCTGGCAGCTGCGCCACCATGTTGCCCACGGAGCCTTTGATTCCCTCAAGGAAGCTTTTGAGCTCCTCCTGAGACATCATATCGACAATGGGGTGATACTGCTCCGGAACGAGACCCTGACCCAGCATCACCTGCACCCATGAATTCTCACCAAACAGTTCAGTGGGTACCTTAAAGACTCGGCCAGATTGCTTGAACAGCTCGATGCGGTGTTGAAGGCTGTCGGGAATCTCCATCGACGCGCAGTGTCTCCAGAAAGGCGTGTCCCGTCGATTAGTGACGTGATAGTGAAGAATGATGAAATCCCGGATGTTGTCCATTTCAAACTGCATCTGCTGATTGAACTCATTCACATCGGGTGTTCTCACACCGTCATGCGGGAACATCTGAAGTAGTCGGATCACGCTTCTCTGGATCAAGTGGATGCTGGTAGATTCCAGCGGCTCCATAAAACCGCTGGAGAGCCCCATAGCCACACAGTTCTTTTTCCAGTGAGCCCGCCGGGTCCCGGTTTGAAAACGGATCACACGTGGGTCGGTGATCTGAGCGCCCTGTACATTGCTCAACAACTTCTCGGTGGCTTCATCCTCTGACCAGAATTTACTGGAGAAGACCAAGCCGTTGCCGACCCGATGCTGAAGAGGAATCCGCCATTGCCAACCCGATTCGTGTGCAATGGCACGCGTATAGGGTATGGGCGGGCCCACACTCTCGGTTTGCACCGCCACTGCTCTGTCACTGGGGAGCCAATGCGTCCAATCGTCGTAGCCCGCTGAGAGCGCTTGTTCAATCAGCAAGCCCCGGAACCCGGTGCAGTCGATGAAGAAATCCCCTTCAATCACCGCGCCATCACTGAGCTGAAGCTCGGAAATGTGTCCATTGAAAGGGTTCTGGCGGACCTCGGCGATTTTGCCCTCACGACGCACCACACCATTCTCTTCCGCTATCCCTCGCAAGAACTTTGCATAAAGAGAGGAGTCAAAATGGTATGCATAATTCAGCGTCAAATTCGGCAGTACCGCAAACCGGTTTTGCTTGGCTGCCAGCCACTCTGCGCAGTATTCGCCGTATTCTTTCACCATGCCGAGCTGCTGGCCTTTTAGCCAGAAATGCTGAAACCCTGCTGCCCAATGGTCTTTGCCAGTGAAGCCAAACGAGTGAATGTAGTCCTCACCCACATCCCTCCAGTTCTCGAAGGAAATGCCCAGCTTGAACGTGCCCTGTACGGCGGTCAGAAAGTCCTGCTCCTTGATCTTTAATACTTCGTGCAGCGTCAGGATGGTCGGAATCGTGGCCTCACCAACCCCAACAGTGCCGATCTCATCTGACTCTATAAGCGTGATATCCAGCGTCTTGCCCAGCACTTTTCCCAGAGCAGCTGCAGCCATCCAGCCGGCTGTTCCACCACCAGCAATGACCACTTTCCTGACGGGCTGATGCATTGTTTCTTCTCCTATCGCTGAGGCGTCATTGGTTAAGACGGTTGAGAATATCGGCGAGCAATCGTCGCGACGATACATCGTCCAAAGGCGCGAGTGGGCCCCGGGCACTCTCGGGAATGTGTTCATAAACGCCTGGGTCTGCGTCAAAGACGTAATGATCGAAAAGGGCTTTCCATCCGGCACGATGCCTCGCGGGCAAGTCTCTGAGCGTCAACATAGCGTGCATTAGCGCCGTTGCCGGCGAGGTGCGCGAGGCGACCTCTGGAACCCACCAGTAATTCACCAACATATTGAATGATGACAAGGACTCGACATGATGCCACCACAGGCTTGGAATATAGATGGCGTCGCCGGGCTCGCAAACTGCCTGGCATCCGGCCTGCATCGCCAACTCGAAGTTAGGAAACCGCTCTAAATCGGGATTGGAGAAATCTACCAGACTGATGGCTTGACCCGATGGCGTCTTGTCGACTGGTCCCACATACAGGTTGCCAATCTGCTCAGGTGGAAACAACGTGAATCTTCTTGTGCCGGCTACGACGCACGCTATGTTGTCGGGGTAATCGTAATGTGCGGATATCCGCGTTTTATTGCCCAGCCAGAAGCTTACTAAGGGTTCCTCGGCGGGTATCTTAATGTCTTTAGCACCGCGAAAACCCGGCAACCACTCATCAACGGGGGTGGAGCCCACATAAATCGCTAAACCTTCCTCATCGCTATCTTGTTCCTTCAGGCGGTCAAAAATCTGAGCCAGAGGCGCAGAACCGCCTTTGAAATTAAATCCCGTGAAGTGCTCATCGTAGAAAAACCGACCATCGATCCCCGATGCACCGACATAGGCGACGACAGGTCGATCGATCCAAAATCCCGAGAGATAACGCTTCATGCCCTCCAGATCAGAGGCATCAAGCGCGGGCCACTCGCTCGTCAGGCCCTTTATGACTATCGGCACATCCGACTGGAATACCTCTGGGGGCACCACACCCGGGTGCTGGGGCACGACGGTTTCGACAGGCTGCAGCCTGTCTTGCTGTGGCAAAAGAGCCTCACAGTCGGTCATTTTTGAAATCAACCAGTCGCGACATGCTGCCTAGCGATGCCATCATCAGGAAAGCCGGCATCAAAAACCCTTTTTCACTGAGCTGATGAAGCACATCGCCGCTCAGCTCTCTAAATTTGTCTTCGTTTATGGCATGAAAACCAACCAATTGATTCTTCGAGCCGTCGTTGAGCTGTATGTCCATATTGATCGCCTCAATGAGATCCAGCTCTTGTAGCATCGCGACAAACTCTTCGCCGTTGCGCACCCCGTGATAAATGCTCTCCACCAGCGTGGCGACTTCTTCCAAAAACGGGGTGTAACCGCCCAGCGGCTGAAACAGTGCCTCACCCTCGCTTGCATCGGTGGTGACGCGCGGATGATCCATGTCCAGCGATAACATGCGCATTTCTGTATCTCGGCCATCGGTTCCGCGCTGTAACCCGATCTGAAACGGTTCTCTGCGAATCATTGCTGGGAGATACCCAGCGCTCCAGCCCTTTTCGTCAAGGAACAGGTTTTCCCCTTTTTCGAAACCAAACAAGGCGACCGGCCGCATCGCGCCATCAGGGAAGCTCTGCAACAAGATGGGGTACCATGCCTGAACCGAGCGAAACTCCAGTGGAAAGGTGATGCATGACATGATGGCATCGCCGAACTTCGCCGAACGGGTCGTCACAACCCTGACCTCATTGTGTTCAACGTTGTTGATCAACACATGATTGGTCATGCGACGCTCTCCAAAGTCCCGCTGGGTTGTTCTAACAGCGCAGTCAGCAGTTCCCTGTTACCCGGGAGCGAACGCGCGGCCGCTGCACGCTCTCTGACCTCGTGCATTGCGCTGTCCGCGCGGTCACGCACAGAGTGAAAGCTTCGTCGATGGGTTTGTGGGCTGAAATACCTTCCCAACATGCCATAAAGAACGTACTGATAACTCGCAGAGGGAAACAGCTCGTCAAATCGCGGCGCATCAGCGTGCCACACCGGATGCCGGCGCCACTTTTCCAGTTTCTCGCTGAGCTCGGGAAGGACACAGTCTTCTGACCGCACGTCTCTCCAGTATGCGGAATCACTGCGCTGGCTGAGCACATAATGCAACTGCAGAAATTCTTCGACCTGAGACCACTGCCTATTCATTTGTTCGTTGAAAGCGCGAGCTTCGGCCTCGCAGTTATCAGCATCAAGCGGCAACATCTGACACAAGCGATTGGACGCCTGCTCAATTAAAGCAATCGAGGACGCCTCTAGGGGTTCAATGAAACCGCCTGACAGCCCCACTGCTACGCAATTTTTTACCCATGCCTGAGTGCGTCGCGAGGCCTCGAAGGGAATCACACGCAAATTCAGTTGACCCACATCGACGCCATTGTCCGAGTGTTTGACGTAGTCAAGCACACTGCTAACTGCTTCATCCTCACTGATGTGAGCAGCGCTATGGACGTACCCTACCCCCCGCCGAGACTGGAGGCCGATGTCCCACATCCAGCCAGACGCCTGTGCAGTCGAGCGTGTCACAGAAGCGATCTGAGCATTGGGGTCGCTATAGGGCACCTGAGTAGCCACCGCCCGGTCATTGGGCAAGACGTGACTCATAGATCTCTTAGGCACACCCATGGCTTCGCCGATTAAGAGTCCCCTTTGGCCGGAGCAGTCGACGAACAAATCTCCAGTCACTGAGGTGCCGTTGTCCAGGGTGAGGGCGGTGATTGCACCCGACACACCGCGCTCCACGCCCGCGAGGTTCGCTAGCAAGTGATTGACACCGAGAGCACCCACCGCATGATCGCAAAGTAACTGGGAGAGTTTTGCGGCATCGAAGTGATAGCCGTAATTGAATTGGAAGGCGAACTCTGGCACACCGAGTGCTTTAGGCGCCCGACCAGCACTAATCACACCCGCCTGAGGCGTCACAGTGGCACAAAAATCTGACGTCACGTTGCTCGCCAGCCAGTGCTCCGCCAGATTGACGCTCGCATAATCTGCCGGAAGGCTAAATGGATGATAGTAAGCGTGCGCTTCGGTCTCACTCAGCCAGCCTATGAACTCGGTGCCTTGCTTAAAAGTAGCATCACACTCCTTGAGAAGTGTCGTTTCACTGATACCGATTTTTTGCAGCGTTGTGCGCATTGAAGGCCAAGTGCCCTCGCCAACGCCAATGATGGGGATATCCGGAGACTCAACCAGTGTGATGTCGAGCGAGGCACCGTGTTCCGCGGCCAGTGTCGCCGCGGTGAGCCATCCAGCGGTACCGCCACCCAAGATCACAATCCGATTTAGCGCTTGTGTCATTTGACCACCCGCACCCTTTTATTTGACATCTGTTATAGACAAAAGGGCCGCTCGATAACCGAGCGGCCCTTCAGTGTAGCGCAACCAACCTTTGTTAGAAGGTGTAGCGCAGCCCCAAGTTGTATCGTGGACCTGCTTGTGCCGCGAACAGTACCTGGCCAGTTGTTCGGCCATAAACATAGGTCGTTTCGTCAGTGACATTGATCGCATCCAGGAAGACCTGAAGGTTATCCCCGAACGAGTAGCTCGCGCCAATATCGATCTGGTCATACTCGTCGACATACGTTGGCGGAATGCCGCCCACATTGGTCTGCCCCGTCCCAGCGAGAAACTTGTCTCGCCAGTTATAGGCAATACGAATTGAAAAGCCGTGCTTCTCATAGAAACCGATCAGGTTGGCCGAATCACTGATACCTGACACAACGAACTGCTGCGTCAACAGCATGTCATCGTATGAGGTCTTAGAATCGACGAAGGTCGCGTTTGCGATAACACCGAAGCCGCTGCCGCCGAAGTTGTGCTGCACGTTCAGCTCCCAACCATCGACTGTGTCCTCATCTTGATTAGAGGGGACAATCACGTCAAAGATCGCGACAGGATCACCCGGCTGTCCGGAAATGACGCCGTTTGCCGCATCAACTCCGGGCGAGCCAGCCTTGTTCTCCAAAATCCAACCGTAAAGCTCGCCACTGGTGGCAGTTGCACCAAGCGCCGCTCGCGCCTCATCAGCATAAGCGCCTTGACCTGGGTGTGGCATATTGAACAGCGGCTCATTGACTTCCTCAATGCCGATAAAGTTCTCTACGTCTTTGTGGAAATAACCAACCGAGAGGTAGCTATCGTCGCTGTAATACCACTCCACTGATATGTCGATGTTGTCAGATTCGAAGGGCTCTAGATTAGGATTACCACGGTTACCATTACCGCCATCGATTCGCAGTAGCTGGTTGATCGTCTGACCACCCTGAATGTCAGTGTAATTCGGGCGCGTCATCGTCTTACTGAACGAGAGCCTCGCCACGATGTCATCGGTCACACCCAGACGAAAATCAATGTTGGGTAGGATGTTGTCGTAGCTACCCTCCAACTGCGTGAAGTCTCCGTCGCCCTGAACGGCGCTGAACTCATTTCCACCGACCCAGTTGACGCCGACATAATTAGGGGCAAGAGCCTGAGAGTCGACATCGGTCTCCTCATAACGCACACCCAACCGTACGCCGAGATCCATACCAGCAATTTCGGTGGACATATTGATCTGAGCATACGCCGCAATTTGCTCTTCCTTGGTGCGTCGATCTGTGGAGAACGTGCTGGAGGCACAGAGGCCTGTGCCGCAGTCACCCATATCCGCCGTAAAGAACGTCTGAGCATCCCCGCTCGCCATCAACTGTTCTGTACGACTGATCAAATCCGCCATATCAAACTTGTAGTACTCGGTCTGCAAGTCGGGGTCGGAGCCACCGGAAATCTCGTCAAAGGCGCCGGCACCCGAGGCAAGCGTCATCAGATCCGTGATAGCGCCAGGCTGCGTCACCCCGCCCCAGGCGTCACGCTGCACGACCGAACCAGCCGACCGGTTGTTCACCTCGGTCATCTCGACACCAAAATCAATACTGTCGAACGGACCAGCATCCGAGAACTCAAATGAACCACCAAAGCGCGCCTGCTCAATTTCCATGCGTGCGTAGTTATTCGCAAAAACACTTCCGGTCACAATCATGTCGCTAGGATCAAGCGGGTTGCTCAATCCAGAGACAGAACCGGCAAGTCGCCGCGATCGAAGTAAGTCGTGGTTTTGTCACGGCTGAATGCGGCGATAGAAAGCAATGCGCTGCTGCCAAACGGACTGTCCGGTATCTGCTCGGCGGTCGAATCGTGGTAATCCGCCCACAAGCTCAGTGAATCGGTCACGTCCCAAACAAGATTGATGCCCACCGACTCATTCTCAGCCTTGGTCGCGTCAGAACCGCCGCCCATGGCGAAGTCACCACCACCGCCATTGTACTCGGCGTATTTAGTAGGACTGGCATTCATTGCACCATCCCACTCTGTTTCTTGACCGCCGAAGTTAAACCACGCGGAGTAGTTGGTGTAAGTTCTCTCCAGCTCCACCTCAGAATAGGTGTAGTCCGCAGTCAGCGTTAGGCGCTCAGAGGGCTGCCATTGGAAAGTCAGCTGTCCGTTGGTACGAACTCGATCCCACTCTGCAAATTCGTAACCCGTATTCTGGGGAACGGAGTACACCTCGTCGGAGTTCAGTGGCCGATTCACCTGCGTGGCAGGATCATAGGGAATTCCACCCCACTCTGACGGACGAGCACTGCACCAGCAGTTATCTACGTCACCAGCGAAGCTTCTCCAGCCGCCCACTGATGCTGTATTCGCGCCGTTATTACGCTCCTGCCTGATCGCACTGAGTGCGATACCGATGGTGTCGTCAGCAAACGTATTTGAGATTAGGCCTGAAATCTCTGGTGTCCAATCATCACCCGCCTCTGTCGAGGTGTCGTGCATAGCCGACGCGGCAATTGTGGCTTTGAAACCCGGGTCGTCGAGCGGACGCGTGGTCGTAATATTCAGTGTGGAGCCGATACCACCAGTCGGTACGTCTGCCTTGCCACTTTTGAACACCTGAACAGACGAAATGCCTTCGCTGGCGAGGTTGCTAAAATCAAAAGAGCGACTGTCGCCGCCTGTGGTAGGCATTTGACGGCCATTCAGCAGAACCAAATTAAATGCTGGGCCAAACCCGCGAACCGTCACATACTTTCCTTCTCCGCGCTCACGCTCAATTGAGACGCCGGTAATACGCTGCAGCGATTCAGCGAGGTTTGTGTCGGGGAAAGCGCCCATATCTTTGGCGGTGATGGCGTCCATCACGCCATCATCAGACCGCTTGAGGTCCATAGACCGCTTAATGCTATAGCGGATACCGGTTACAACCACCTCTTCAAGGGCTTCAGACGAGGTCACCTCGTCAGCGTTCACCGCGGCGTCCTGAGCCAGCGCAGTTGCACCGTACAAAGCCACCAGCATGCCTGCTGCTATGGGTTTTTTGGGAAAATCGGACGGCAACATGGATAGGCCCCTCGTTATCTTAGCTTTAATTAGTGTTTTATTAGCGTGGACTCTAACTCTCTGACGGAGCCAGTGTGGGCAATTTCGATAAAGTGGTCAGTAGAACCGATGAAACGGACTAGCTGAGCAACGATGCAATACTTTTGCGGTAGTTGCGGCTCACCTTAAGTGATGCCTCGTTGCCGAGCTGCAAGCGAAATTCCCCCTTACTCAAGCTCGACACGCTGGTGACGCGATGAGTGTTGACGATTGTGGACCGATGGATGCGAACGAAGTCCTTAACGGGCAACTTGGCCAGCAGCTCCTTCATCGTTGAACGCATGATATGGGTCTTGCCACCGACATGGAGACACATATAGTCGCCTGCGGCATCAACCCAGTCGATATCACTGATGGTCACCAGCTCTGTCTCGCGGCCATCCCTGACAGCCAGCCTACCCGGGTCGGCCCGCTCTGAATCGGCGGGCGCCGGGTCATCGGCCACCTTTTGAATCTGGCGGGACGCGCTGATCAGCCGCCCCTTTAAGGACGGATCAGACCCCAACTCGGTTCTCACCCGCTCAATGGCAATCGCAAAGCGGTCGCTATCAAAGGGTTTCAGCAAATAATCTACGGCATTTAAATCAAAGGCATCGATGGCGTAGTTGTCGTAGGCCGTCGCAAAAATGATGCTAGGCATGTCATCCGCCTGCAGCCGCTTGACCACATCAAACCCCGTGAGGCCCGGCATCTCAATGTCCAGAATCAGAACATCGGGCGGATCTTTTCTGCATGCCTTCAGTATTTCACTACCATTTTTAAAGCTACCCAGCACCTCAATATCGGGCACCGCCCCCAGTAACTCCTCGAGGTAACCCCGCGCCAAAGGTTCATCATCCGCCAGCATGACCGTGAGAGGTTGTGTCTGCGTCATCAGTCTGTCCGCCTCGCGCCAGAGAGGGGCACTTCGACCAAAACGCTGTACCCACCGATATCGGCTTGCTCGATCTGCAAACGCCCATGGTCCCCATAAAACGCATGTAAACGCGTTTTTGTATTGTCCAAACCAACAGACGCGCCCGGCGGCGGTTGATAAGACTGATGGTTACTCACTTCTGGGCCACTGTCTTCAACTCTAAGCTGCAAAACACCAGAGTCCGCCTCTGACGCCACAATACGGATGTGCCCACCGCTCTCCGACACGCCGATCGCATGTTTCAGCGAGTTTTCCACCAACGGCTGCAGGATCATTGGGGGGACCAATCGAGACTTGGCAGAGTCCGCTATTTGTACCTCCACGGTCAGGCGATCAGCGAAGCGTGTTTTTTCAATATCAAGATACAACTCGGTGGTTGCGATCTCCTCCTCCAGCGTGACCTCTCTCTCGGGCTCGGCCCGGATTGAGTGACGAAGGAACTCGCTGAGCTTAGCGATCATCTTCGTCGCCTTGCCGGCATCGCCTTTGCTGATCAATGCGTTCACCGAATTGAGGGTGTTGAAAAGAAAATGTGGATTTAACTGGTATCGAAGCAGTGCCAATTGGGCATTTCGCGCGTCGGCCTCTACCTGAGCCAGTTTCAGCGCCTCTTGCCGCTGCAGCGATTCGATCCGGAGCAAAGCCTCCCGCTCCCTTTGCAACATCTGGTAGTACTTGATGCCGTGATATAGAGCCGCCCATGTAAAAAACACAAACATTGAGGGGAACAACCAACCGCCGAAGTCTGGCCACAGCCCGCTTTCACCCGTCATCAACATGAACAGGGTGAGCCGCGATGCCGCCCAGATCAGTGCAGCCAAAATAGCGGCGCCCAACACAACCACCACTCTAGGCAGGAATGCCCAATTCCAAGCGGTTCGAAAAACCGGCCTCAAGGGAATGGACAACACCAAGCCCACCACGGATTGGGAAATATTGTGGGCGAGATAGGCTAATTCGTACTGATCGTAGGGCACGCTCAAACTGAGATAGGTGAGCAGAGAAATACCGGTCCAGCCGAACAATTGCAGCGACCAAAAAAGTGCGTTGTCGTTGCCCAGCACACGCCCGTATACGTTAAGGATCTTGTTTCCACTGACACCCATGGGCGCCACCTTCAAAGAAACCGGAGCGATAGTCAAATCAGCCCGCCGTCAACCCTGAGTAGTGCTACGCCCCACGCTGTCCAGCAATCACCGCTCGAATCAGATATATTTTGAGGCCAATCAGATGGAACTTCCCTCATGTCTGCCGACGCACAGCCACCCATTGAAGCGCAGCGGGAATCCGGCTCCGGACTAGCCGGTTTGCTGGGCTCTGTCATCAGTGCCGGCAAGGGCATTTTGGCGCGCCGTCGGCGAGCTACAGCCGAGGCGCCATCAGGCGATTTACTGGCCAAATGTCGGCAGTTGCTTCATCACCGCGGCGAAGCCTCGGGTCTTGCGCTGGCCTGCGAAGTCATTGCCGACTATCAGGCGCTCGATGCCGCCAACCAAACCCTCTTTTTCGAGGCGCTTGGCGATGCATTCGATGCCGATCCTGAGAGAATCATCGCCGCAGCCAATGCATATAAGACAAATCGTTCCAATGAACAGCTGGCAACGTTAGGCAAGGCGATCGAGGCCCCCCGGGTCAAACTCTTCCGTCGTATGAATATGGCGCCTGATGCGACCTCGGTGCTGGTGAAAATGCGCGGGGCTCTGCTGCAACTGCTTCCGGACCGCCCCGAACTCAAACGGGTCGATACCGACCTCAAGCACCAGTTCGTCTCCTGGTTTAACCGCGGTTTTCTGGAGTTGCGCGTGATTGATTGGAACTCACCCGCAGCGGTGTTGGAACGCATCATTCAATACGAGTCGGTGCACGCGATTCGGGGCTGGGAAGATCTGCGCTCACGGCTTCGTGAGAACCGCATGTGCTTCGCCTTTTTCCATCCGGCTATGCCGGACGATCCACTCGTATTTGTTGAGGTGGCGCTGACCTCCGGCATCCCCAACGCGATCGCGCCGCTTATCGACAAGACGGCGGAGCCCGCCGACCAAAAAGACCTCGACACCGTCGTTTTTTATTCCATCAGCAACTGCCACCCGGGGCTGGCCGGAGTGTCCTTCGGCAACTTTTTGATCAAGCAGGTTGTGGAAGAAGTCGGCAAACGCTACCCCAAGGCCAAGCGGTACGTGACCCTCTCGCCAATACCCGGGTTTTGCAAGTGGCTCGCCTCACAGCAGGGCTCACCGGACCTCGACATTCATGAACTCCGCTCACTGGCCAAAGTGCATGGGACCGATACCACCGACCCACGTTGGGAAGCCGCCCTCGCACTCTGTGCGCGGTACCTCGTCAAAGAACGCGCGGAGCATCTGGCACTGGACCCCGTTGCGCGCTTTCACTTGGGCAATGGGGCCAGCCTGCATGCAATCCACTGGGCGGCGGATCTGAGCGACAAGGGGCTGCAGCAGTCGGTCGGGATGATGGTCAACTACCTCTATGATCTCGACAATATCGAAGAGAACCATGATGCCTATTTTGATCAGAGCGAGGTCGCGATCTCACGCGCCGTAGCGCGACTCCTGAACTGAACGTTCAGGAGTTTTTAACCCGCTCCTAGAAAAAGCCCTCATCCATCAAAAGCCGCCAAAGCTATGTAGCAGCCATCTCTTGCGGAATCGGCTGAAGCCAAGATTTTGACAGAACGTTCCTGCGCGCTTGTCCTGAGAAGATCTGCTGGCGCTGACGGCCGCAACTGGGCAGTGGCAATCAGCCACACCACAGGTATGATCAGGGTCGCAGGCGCTCTGGGGCGCCTCAAACAACAATAATCAGGCGGTCAAACAGCATGGCATTTGATACCTCGCAGTTCCGCGAATTCCGCTACGGCTGGCCGGTCGTATTGGCGTCCACCTTCGGCATTTCGCTGGGCATGTCGCCGTTGCCCTTCTACACGATTGGCGTCTTCGCCCAACCTCTCGCTGAAGAATTTGGCTGGGGTATCGACCAGATCATGTTTGGCTTGGTGCCCTTTTGCATCGTGACGGTGATCAGTGCACCGATGGCAGGCTACCTGTCGGATCGTTACGGCGTCAGAAAAGTGGCGCTGATTTCGATGCTCACCTTTGCCATGGGCATGATGCTGTTCTCGCTGAACAATGGTTCGCACACGCTGTACCTTTTCCTTTGGGGTCTGCTGTCAGCCCTCAGCGCCGGCACCCTGCCGATCACCTTCACCAAGGCCATCTCGCGCTGGTTCCATGAAAAACGCGGCCTGGCGTTGGGTATCGCATTGGTGGGCACCGGCATCGGCGGCGCGGTGGCCAAGTTAATAGCCGAGGAACTCATCAACAGCGTCGGCTGGCGCATGGCTTACGTGGGTATAGGCTTCCTGCCACTGATCGTGGCGCTACCTATCGCCCTTTTTGCCTTCCATGACGTGGACGACCCCAAGGTCGCCAAACGAGCCGAGGGCCTCGCCGATCTGAGCCGCGAGACGGGCAGCACCATACAACAGTATGGCTTTACCTTTATTCAGGCGCTGAAAGATTGGCGGCTGTGGTTGCTGGGGGCGATCTTCCTGCCCCTGTCCTTTGCCATTGGTGGCCCGATTCCGAATCTGGAGACCATGATGGGTTCCAAGGGCTTCGAGCGTGCCGACGCGGTCTTACTGGCAAGCTTTTTGGGGTATTCGGTCTATGCCGGGCGACTGGTTGCTGGTTACCTGCTGGACTTTATCTGGGCGCCCGCGATCGCCTGTGCCCTGATGATCATGCCGGCGATTTCCATGATGATGTTCGCCGGCGCTGACCCCAGCTATAGCCAGATGGTCATTGCCATCGTGTTGCTGGGTGTAGCCGCAGGCGTCGAGTACGACCTGTTGGCGTATTTGGTATCGCGCTACTTCGGCGT
>Ga0181561_10000880_pt1 | contig 26110 bp, 23 predicted proteins | sample 011ome_19_FD_133760 | JGI IMG/M metagenome (GOLD analysis project Ga0181561, IMG submission 133760) | Coastal salt marsh microbial communities from the Groves Creek Marsh, Skidaway Island, Georgia - 011510BT metaG (megahit assembly) | ecosystem: Environmental > Aquatic > Marine > Intertidal... | reverse complement strand
TAAAATATTCCATCAATACATTGAGCAACTCGTAAGTCTGCATGAATGTATTTTCCTCCATTCTTCAAATTTGCTTCGTAATTTCCCATTCCATGTGCTGAGCTTCCTAAACTCCACCAAGTAATTTGGTTAGAAGTTCGTCCTCCATCAGTAGAATTTACAATATCTAAATATCCGTAAATCATTTTGGATGTATCTAGGTCATTGACCGCAAAACCATCACACGATTCGGAAGGATTACTCATAAAAGTAAAATCTACCCCTTTATTTTTGGAAGTCCATATCCCATTAGAAGAGGCAAAAAACACACAATCAGGACAATCTTTGCTGACTGATATTTTCCCAGAAGCACCACTATTTCCAGCTAATGTATTGGAACCTATGAATGTAACACCTTGATTTAATGAATAGAGCACTTTGTCTTTGTTAGAGCCCCAATAGTAGTAATCATAAATATAAATTATGTTGTCATCTGTTGGATGAAATTCTATTTCAGAAATAGAACCATTTGTGACCTTGGTCCAAGTGGCTAAGTTATCCGTAGAACGGTATAATCCATCACTGGCTGCCACCAGAATTAAATCTGCAATTCGAGGATGGTAAGCAATTGTATTAATTTTAAAGTTACTTCCCAGTCCTCCTTTCCCTAGTGTTGTGGGGTTAAAATTTGTGAGTTCCCAAGTGTTTCCTCCATCAATCGATCTGTATATTCCGTGGGAATAATTATTTCCACCATTCTGCACGGCAATTAAAATTGAATCAGAATTTGTGGGGGAAACACCAATCGACTCTACTCCACTTGCCTTAAGAGAATCAGTATAACCACCCGTCCATAGAACACCTCCATTCGTAGATTTCCAAAAACCACCACTTCGCGACCCTACATACATGATTTGAGTGTTCCTTGGGTTTACATAAAATGTTTCTATCCTTCCTAATCCTGCAGAATAATGACCAGTAATACTGTCTAAAGTGTAGGGTCCAAGATCTTTCCACCCTCCGGCATACAGCGATCTGTTGGCAGCTCCGGCAGGTGTGGCAGAAGATAAGAATTGTAGATATGCTTTTTCTACAAATTTAGGGTCCACATTATTTCGAGCTCCTGAAGGAGCGTATTTACTTTCGTTTTCGTTCCTCCATCTTTGGTAGCCTTTGTAGCCAGAGCCCTTACCCTTTCCATGACTATCAAAATACTTGTCAGCTTCTTTACACACCTCATAAAAGTTATAGGTAGGATCTTCCATCATTACCTTATATAATTGTTGAGAATAGGAAAAGCTAGCTAGTAAAATAGAAGCGGATACAATGAGTACTTTAACTGTTTGTTGCATAGTTATTATTTTATGAACTTATCAAAGTTGTAGTGGTCTACTTCTGATAGCTCTTCTTTTGATAATGACTTAAAAAAATCATACGTTAATTTCAATCCTTCCTGACGTGACACCTTAGGTTCCCAGTTGAGCAATTCTTTGGCTTTTGTAATATCCGGACGTCTTTTCTTTGGGTCATTCTCTGGCAATTCTTTATAAATCACCTTTTGACTTGTTCCCGTCAGCTTTATAATTTCTTCTGCAAAATCACCAATAGTAATTTCATCTGGATTTCCAATATTCACAGGTTCGGGATAATCGGATTGGAGGAGTCTACAAATTCCTTCAACCAAATCATCTACGTAACAAAATGATCTCGTTTGAGAACCATCTCCAAACACGGTTAGGTCTTCTCCTCTCAATGCTTGCCCGATAAACGCAGGTAAAACTCTTCCATCGTTTAACCTCATTCTCGGACCATAAGTATTGAAGATTCGAATAATCCTGGTTTCAACACCATGAAAACGGTGATATGCCATCGTAATAGCTTCCTGAAATCGTTTTGCTTCATCGTATACGCCTCTTGGTCCAATAGGGTTCACATTTCCCCAATATTGTTCTTTTTGTGGATGAACTTCTGGATCTCCATATACTTCAGAGGTGCTGGCAATTAGCATTCTGGCATTTTTTACTTTTGCTAATCCCAACAAATTATGCGTACCAAGCGATCCCACTTTCAGGGTTTGGATTGGTATCTTGAGATAATCTATAGGGCTTGCAGGGGAAGCAAAGTGAAGAATATAATCTAGTTTTCCCGAAACATGAACATAATTGGAAATGTCGTGATTGTGAAACTCAAAATTTTCTAAAGGAAATAGGTGTTCTATATTCTTTAGTCGCCCCGTAATTAGGTTATCCATCGCAATCACGTGGTATCCATCTTTTATGAATCTATCACACAAATGAGACCCTAAAAATCCAGCAGCTCCGGTAATTAATACTTTTTTCATACTTTCTTTTAAACTATTTCTCTTCCAATACTTTGATACCTAAACCCATGTTTTTTCATCTCTTCCAAATCGTACAAGTTTCTTCCGTCAAAGATAGTAGGCTCAGAAAGAGTCTCTTTTATTCTTTTGAAGTCTGGAGTTCTAAATACTTGCCACTCTGTGGCAATAATCAAGAAATCCGCGTTTTGAAGAGCTTCGTATTGATTCTCCATAAAAGAAATCTTTGTTCCATAAATTTCTTTCACATTCTCCATCGCTTCTGGATCAAAAGCTTGGATGGTACATCCCTCTGCCAAAAGTGCATCAATAATGTACAACGCAGGCGCTTCTCTTATGTCGTCAGTATCTGGTTTGAATGCCAATCCCCATAAGGCAATATTTTTACCCTTTAGATCTCCTCCATAGTATTGTTTTACTTTATCAACGATAATTACTTTTTGTCGCTCATTTACTTCAATGACGGAGTTAATAATCTTGAAAGTATATCCATTATCATTTCCTGATTTAATAAGGGCTTTTACATCTTTTGGGAAACAACTTCCTCCATATCCAATTCCAGGAAATAAAAATCTATTTCCAATTCTTACATCTGAACCAATTCCTTTTCTTACCATATCAACATCTGCTCCTACTATTTCACAAAAATTAGCAATTTCATTCATGAATGTGATTTTTGTAGCCAAAAATGAGTTTGCCGCATATTTAGTAAGCTCAGCGGATTTTTCATCCATAAAATAAATTGGATTTCCTTGTCGAACGAAAGGCTTGTAGAGTTCTTCCAATATTTTCCTCGCCTTCGCTGATTCTGTCCCAATAACCACTCTGTCTGGTTTCAAAAAATCACTTACGGCAAAACCTTCTCTCAAAAACTCAGGATTGGAAACTACATCGAAACCTACAGAAGTATTCTTTGCTATTGCTTCCTTTACTTTTTCAGCAGTTCCTACTGGCACAGTACTCTTGTCAATAATCACTTTGTAATCCTTAATCATCTTTCCTAGCTGATCGGCAACCCCAAGAATGTAACTCAAATCTGCCGAGCCATCTTCTCCTGGAGGTGTTGGTAAGGCTAAAAATATAATTTCTGCGTTTTCTATCGATGATTCGATGTCAGTAGAAAAAGACAGTCTTCCTTGTTTCTGATTTCTTTCAAACAAGACATCTAGCTGAGGCTCATAAATGGGAACCTCTCCATTTTTCATTCTTTCTACTTTGTTGGCATCGATATCTACACAAACTACATTATTACCTGTTTCGGCAAAACAAGTCCCTGTGACTAGGCCCACATATCCAGTTCCAATAACTGCTATATTCTTCATATTTTTTATTTAAATTCTTTTACTGTTTCTGTAATATACAAAAGCTCTTCCTCAGTCAATTCGGTATGCATTGGCAACGAAATTACAGAAGCATTTAGTGCTTCCGTATTGTTAAAATCTACCTTGTCGTACCTTGAGTCTTGGTAAGCCTTTTGTTTGTGCAAAGGCAATGGGTAGTAGACCATTGCAGGTATTCCTTTCTCGGATAAGTAGGAACGTAGTTCATCTCTGTTTATTCCTTTGGTCTTCAGAGTATATTGGTGAAATACGTGTGTTGACTTTGGATCTCTGTAAGGTATGGTTAGCCAGGAAACATTTTCAAATGCTTTGTCGTAGTATTCAGCCGCTTTGTTTCGGTTTGCAATATAACTATCCAAATGAGGCAACTTCTTTCGCAAGACAGCTGCCTGAATACTATCAAGCCTGGAATTCACACCGATTTCATCGTGGTAATACTGTGTGCTTTGTCCATGATTTGCAATCATCTTAATCTTCTTCCCGAGATCAAGATCGTTTGTAAAAATAGCACCACCATCACCATAACAGCCCAAATTTTTGGAAGGAAAGAAAGAAGTAGTTCCCACATGACCAATTGTTCCTGCTTTTTTTACACTTCCATCAGCAAATTTATATTCAGCCCCAATGGCTTGTGCTGTATCTTCTATTACAAATAAATTATGTTTAGCAGCAATGTTCATAACCTCTTCCATATTTGCACATTGACCATACAAATGAACCGGAACAATGGCTTTTGTCCTTGGAGTGATCGCTTTTTCCAAAGATTCTGGATCTATATTAAAAGTTCTAGGATTTACCTCCACCAAAACCGGGGTTAAATTAAGTAAACCAATAACCTCTACCGTAGCAACATAAGTAAAATTAGCAGTAATGACTTCATCTCCAGGCTGAAGTCCAAGAGCCATCATGGCTATCTGTAAAGCATCAGTACCGTTTGCACAGGGAATTACTTGATTCACATCAAGATAGTCTTCCAGTTCTGACTGAAATTCTTTGACCTCCGGACCATTAATGTATTGGGAAGACTTTACCACGTTGAGTATTGCCTCATCAATTCCTTCCTTTATTTTTTCGTATTGACCAATCAAGTCAACCATTTGGATGTTCTTCATACCCTATTTATAAGTTGTAAATATACTGAAAAAATCAACTTGAATAGGACATTAGACCCTCTAGAGTTTCATTTTGTGAACACGTAAAACTAAGATCTTGATTTGAGTATGAAAGAATAAGCCATCCAAAACAAAATTAACACTGAAATCAAGGCCGCAGAACCATGCATGATAAAATCAAACCAATCCATCGGTTTCATTCCAACTGCCCCGCCTGCAATCCATTTTATTTTTCCAAACAGATGTGACTCTCCTATTGGAGAAACTCCTAAAAAAGCAAGCAATAACATTAACACTACTCTATTTTTCCCCTTCATCTGTTTATTTTTCATAGTCTAATCCTGCACTCTTCCATGCTCCAAATCCTCCAAGCATATTGTACATTACTACAAATCCAGAATTCGATAATTTTTTCATTGCCCCAGAAGACCTACCTCCAGCAGCGCAGTATATCAACAAGGGCTTTGATTTGTCTAATCCTTCTACTAAGTCGACAAAATTTGGTGAAAAATAATCTATATTCACCGCAGACTTCAGATGGCCCGCTTGGAACTCGACAGAACGCCTTACGTCTAGAACAATTACTTCGTCAGTCGCTAATTGGCTAAACTCTTGGACCGATACGTCCTTGGCTATGCGTTGTTTTTGGTCCATTCCTTGTTTGTAATTGGACTCTTCAGTTTGGTTTGAACACGACAATGCGCCAGCAATGGCCACAAAGAATAATACCTTTATAGTTCGTTTAATCATTGGTTTTGTTTTTATAAGACATAAATAAATTCGCCCAAATTATCTTGGAAAGTGAGTAGAGATAGGGACCTAACACCACCATCATTATCCCAATTAACATGATGTATTCAAAAGCTCCCGGGTTCGGATAAAACAAATAAGTTAGCAGAAATACTGCCACAAACACTGCTACACCCAAAGCATAAGACACATACATAGCTCCATAGTAAAATCCTGGCTCTTTTGAAAAAGCCTCACCGCAGTGTTCACACTTTTCTTTTACTGCTCCCATGTGTCTGAAATTATAGGGAGAGGAAACAAAGAAATCTCCCTCATGGCAATGTGGACATTTGCGTTTCAGTATACTATATAATTTATTTCCTTTTTTAAACATAGTTCAAAAATATAAATTGTTTCTTCCTAGTAAAGTAATAAATGTTACATACATCTATTTCATCCCAATAGTCATTTCTCTCTTTCCCGGAGGCCCCTGCACATTCTTCACCTCAAAACCTACTGCTTTTAAATCTCTTTTGAATTGACCCATGGCACAATATGTTACGAGCCTCCCTCCTTCTTCCAATTGAGAGTACAAATTTTGAAAAATTTCTTTGTTCCACATTTCCTTTTGTGCACGAGGACCAAATGCATCATAAAAAATTACATCAAACTTGTGTGAGTTTGAATACTCCTGAACCTTCTGGTTTACCTTGGTAAGATAAAAGTATGGATGTATCGCATTTTCTTCTTCCCAGCTTGATTCATGGAGCAGCTTAAAATCTTCTTGAGATAGAGCGGGCTCTTGTTCTAAGTAGTTCAACTCATTAATTACTGCAAGTGGAAGAGGAACAGTCTCTAAACCAGTGTAATGGATAGTTGTGTTATTTTCACTTGCATAGGAACTTGAGAGTAGTGCATTTAACCCCGTTCCAAAACCAACCTCCAAAATGGAAATTTCCGTATTTTTAATTTCACAAAGGCCGTTCTTTATAAAGACATGTTTTGCTTCTTGTATTGCTCCATGAGAAGAATGATAGGTTTCCTTTATTGAAGGTAAAAAAAGTGTGGTAGAACCATCTTTTGTTCTCTTCACCGATATTTCTAGATTATTCTCCATAAAAAAGCCCTAGTAGATGTGACTACTAAGGCTTAAAATTAATTAACCTTTCCGTTAGAAACTATTTGTGCTGTTGTTTTTCACACTATTTCATCTCGAAACAATTCTAAACTCAGTTCTTCTATTCAACTGGTGATCCTCTTCAGAACAGTTTGACTCGTTTATCGGTTCACAAGAACAACCATTAAGTAGTTTTGTTTCTCCGTATCCTTTTCCATAAATTCTTGAGGCATCAATACCTTTTGAAATTACATAGTCTCTTGCAGATTTCGCTCTTCTATCTGATAATTTCTCATTGTATCTTTTAGACGCTCTACAATCTGTATGAGATCCAATCTCAATTTTCATTGAAGGATTCGCCAACATACAAGAAACCAATTTATCCAATTCTACTGCGGCATCTGGTCTGATATAAGACTTATCAAAATCATAAAGGATATCTTCAATTTCACAAAACTCAGTAATTTCTACTCCTGCTTTATTTTCTTGAATTTTTGTATTAATGTATTCGTTCAAGTTAATTGTTCCTGGATCGTCAAAAGTCTTTTTGAACGGAACCGACTTTGTCAAATATCCCTTCTTTTGGATAATTACATCATAATTCATTTCATAACCAGGACAAGGTCTTCCTACCATAAGGTTGGCAAACGAACCATTTTCATCCGTAATGTACTCCTCCACTTCTCCAGTCTTTTTGTCTCTCAACTTGACAGATACTCCTTCAATTGGATTTCCTGATTCAGTATTAAGAATTGTACCGATTAGCTTACATTCTTTATTCCTTTTAATTTCTTTTACCTCAGTAAATTCTGGTGCGGCAGTTGTTTTGAATCTGTATATATCGTCATTACCTTTCGCGTAAATTCCATCTCTATTAGAAGAAAAGTACCCTTCTGTTTCTGATTTATTTATAATCAATCCAAAATCATCATGATTTGTGTTCAACGGATACATCATGTTTTCTGGCACCGCAAATTCTCCCGAACCATCTCCTTGAGCTTTGTACACATCTTGACCACCAAGACCTACTAAACCATCTGTAGAAAAATAAAGGTTTCCGTTTTCCGAGATGAATGGAAACATTTCCTTTCCTTCAGTATTTACAGATTCTACATTCATCGGCTTTGACCAAGTTGACCCTTCCAGTTTCGACATCCAGATGTCAGTTTCACCTTTTGAACCAGGCATGTCTGAAGCAAAATAAATCGTAGATCCATCGGCAGTTACTGTAGCGTGACCCACAGAATAGTTATCACTGTTGTAAGGAAACTCAGTTAGTTCACCCCATTTACCATTGGAATCTTTTCTGGAAATATACAGTTTAAGGTTGTTGTGCCTTGCAGAATCCAATCCTTTTTTTCTATTCAGGTAATTACTTCTTGTTAAGTACATGATTGTACCATTGTTGCTAAAAGAAACTGGACCTTCATGGTATTTTGATTTTATTCCTCTGTCAAATCTTTCAACCTCTACTTTTTCACCTTCTCCACCAATTTTCGCTCGGTAAGCATCCAAGAAGTTTGAACCATCCCATTGGAACTTATTGTTCAACACTGAAGTATTGCCAGTTCTTGCAGATGCGAACACAATGCTTGATTCTCCGTCTACGGTATAGTAGTTCGGTCCAAAATCAGAAGATTTTGTATTCACACCAAAAATCGCAATGTCATATTTGTTCGGAATCGATTTTAGTTCAGCTACATAATTAGCGTTCTCAGTATGAGCCTTTGCAATTGAATTATTTGGGCTCATAGAAGCAAATTTCGCCATCATTTTATTTGCTTCTTCATACTTTTCGTTCATTTTAAGCATTTGTGCGTAGTGATAGAAGTCTTCTGACTTTACACCCGAATGCTTAGACAACTTGGCATACCACTTTTCAGACTCTATTGAATTTCCCGTTAGTCTAAAACATTCAGCAGCTCTTCTAATCTGGTGGTCTGTTGCATCACTTTTCTTTGCCAATTCAGAGTACATTTCTCCTGCACTAGCGTAAGCTAACATATCAAATTTCTTATCTGCAGTTCTTTCTTTCATTCCTTGAGCCTGAGTAGAAAAACTCAAAACCGAGGCAAACAAAATCAAAATAAATTTTGTAGTGCAATTCTTTATCATAGTAGTTGGGTTAAGATAAATATTAATAGTTTTTTTTAAAAAAATGGGTGTTTTTAGAATCTTCTTGGAGTTTTAAATCCTTTTCCTAAGAAATCTAAATCGTAATTAATCATGATTTCGTGAGAACCTGTATTAAAGTTACTTAAATCTGATGTTGTGTAATCGTAAGCATATCCAGCTCTAAATTGAGGAGTAAAATGATACACTATGTTTCCAATAAATGAATCTCCAAATCTGTATCCACCCCCGATCCATAATTTATCGTAAAACATAAAGTTAACGTTTACATCCAATGACAATGGCGCATCTTCTACAGCTTTTGCAATAAATGACGGAACAATATCAATTACACTATTTAGTTTAAAAGTCTTTCCTGCTGTCAAAAAGAAATGTCTATCTTGAGAGGAAACTACGTTATTAACTTGTGCACCACCTTCGAGTTCATTTTTGATAATCTTTGGTGCAGTCAAACCTACATAGTAGTCTTCTGAATGCAAGTAAATTCCAAAACCAAAGTTTGGCATGATTTGGTTTTGAATTGGGGTTAAGTACTGCTCATCGCTTTTATCTGTTACTCTCAAATCTGAAAAATCGGCTGACATTACGTCTGTTCCCCCTTTTAATCCAAAAGCCAATCTACTTTTTTTGCTTACCTGAAACCTGTAAGATAAATCTGCATAGATCCCAGTAGTTTTAGTTGGACCAATCTCATCTTGAATCACAGACAGACCTAATGACATTGCTTCGAACTTCAGAGGTGTATGAATGGACAAGGTAGCAGTAGTTGGGGCTCCGTCAATGTTTACCCATTGATTTCTTCCTAACATTGTAACGCTTAACGCATCTCTACTCCCTGCATATGCCGGGTTGATAGACAACGGATTAAACATGTACATTGAAAATTGAGCATCTTGCTGTGCAGATACTTCTTTGGTGGTTGCCAATGCAAGTATCGCTGCGATTCCTACTGATATTTTAACTACGGTTTTTTTCATAATAAATCAAATATATTTTGCAAATATAGAGTTAGTTAATCATTTTAACAAAAAAAGAGACGTTTTTTTCAACAACACTTAGTTAATTGATTTTTCTAAATCATCAATAAGGTCTTCGACTTGTTCAATTCCTACACTTACTCTTATCAATGAGTCAGAAATTCCTGACTTAATTCGTGTTTCGCGCGGTATTGATCCATGGGTCATGGTAGCTGGATGGCCAATAAGAGATTCTACTCCTCCAAGCGATTCAGCCAAAGAAAACAACTTTGTTCTTTTTAATACGCGTTGTGCACTTTCCATTGAATCTTCTTTTAAACTGAATGAAATCATTCCTCCAAAACCTCGCATTTGAGATTGGGCCACAAGATGATTTTTATGTGACGGCAAACCAGGATAGTATACTTCTTTCACTTTTTCATGTTTCGAAAGGAATTCAGCAATTTTTTGCGCATTCTGGCAATGTCTATCCATCCGTACATGAAGTGTTTTTATTCCTCTCAACGCCAAAAAACAATCTTGGGGTCCAGGAATTGCTCCAGTACTATTTTGGATGCGATATAATTCCTGAGATAAATTCTTGTGATTAGTCACGAGCGCTCCCATCACCACATCTGAATGACCTGCCAAATATTTCGTTACTGAATGCATCACGAGATCGGCTCCAAAATCAATAGGATTTTGCAAGTAAGGGGAAGCGAAAGTGTTGTCCACTGCCAATAAAATTTGGCTTAATCTTAGGTCTGCTATTTTACGAATATCCAAAATACTCATCATTGGATTTGCAGGAGTCTCTAGCCAAATCAATTTTGTTTTGGAGGTTATAACTCGCCTGATATTCTCCACATCGAGCATATCTACAAACACAAACTTAATTCTATACTTGGCATACACGGAAGTAAATAAGCGATAAGTTCCTCCGTACAAATCTTGAGTAACTATCACTTCATCTTCCGGATTAAGCAGTCGTAGAACTGCATCAATAGCTGCCATTCCACTTCCAAAGGTTATTCCAAACTTGGCATTTTCGATAGCTGCCAAATTTTTCTCTAACGCTGATCGTGTAGGATTACTGGTGCGAGAGTATGAGTAAGCATTATCACCCGTATCTGATTGATGAACAAAGGTGGAAGTTTGATAAATAGGCGTCATAATTGCACCAGTTGAAGAATCTGGCTCGATTCCGGCATGAAGCAATTTTGTTTCTATTTTCATCGGTCTAATTTTTCTTGATTTCCTTTTTTGTCACAAATGATGCACTTCTAAAAACCCCGTTTGCCAATCCCGAAAAAGAAATGGTTAATACTTCATCCTTAAGTGAATAACTCAAGTTGGTAGGAAACTTATCTGTGGTGTTCACAAAACTCAAAAATCCCTCTGACACCGAATCTTGAACAAAAGTGATTTGATTTTCTTCTTCCCAATAGCTGTAGTAGAATATCCCATCCGTTTCTACTAACCTCAACTCAGTAGGACTTGAAGGTGCGCCATTGGCAATTTGATGTTTTGATCCAACGAGCGAGTTCTCTCCAGATTTTTTCCAAGATTCTACAAAAATAATTCTACCTCCAAAAGAGGTGGAATCGCGCCATTCTCCCTCGAGCCAATCCAGGTTTACTTCTTTTTTTACCTCTTGACTATTAGTAGCTTGCTCTCTCTCGGAAACAGGCTCCTGCGTCTCCGAACAAGCAACAATCAAGACCAAACAAACATAGAGAAAGACTTTCCTATACATCTTTAATTAACTTTAGTTTCTGACGAATCACTTCAATCTCTTGTCTATTTTTATCAATTTTCTTTTGAATGTCCGCTTTCATCTTTTCTGCTCCTTTCGAATTTCCAAAGAACCCCATGTTATTTTCATATTGTCCAATTTCGTTATTCAAATTGGTCAACTTCCTTTTCAGGTAATCGCGCTCTTTATTAATGGTTTGAGAATTCCCCTTCTTCACCATGCCCTCCAATTTATTCTTGTAGTTGATTTTGGTCTTTTCCTTTCTGTCGAGTTTCAAAGAATCGTAGTGCTTATCCAAAGCAGCCTTATACTCATTGTATACTTCGTCTTTTTGTTTGAAAGGTACGTTACCTATTTCCAAAAACTTAGCCGAAAAGTCTTTGAGCTGTTGGATAGCTGCGGAAGAATTATCGGGCAAAGAAAAGCTCGCTATTTCTTTGATTACTTCCCTTTTCATTTTCATATTATCGGCCTCGATAGACTCTCGATTGGCATAATATTCTTTTTTGTTGTGAAAAAAGAAATCACAGGCTGCCCGGAACTGCTCCCATACTTTTTGCTCTGCTTTTCCAGTATGGCCTATTTCCTTCCATTTATTCTGCAAATTCTTCAGCTCAATTGTGGTGTTTTTCCAATCATCTGAGTGTTTTATTTCTTCGGCTTTCTGAACAATTTCTTTCTTTAGATTCAGATTTTTTGAGCTATCCTTTTTTAAGGCTTTAAAAAAATCATTTTTCTTCGCAAAAAAGACATCAAAGCTTGCACGAAATTCCTCCCATACTTCTTTGTTTTTATCCTTCGCAACAGCTCCTGTCTTTTTCCATTCATCTTGTAAGGCAAGTGCCTTTTCTGTAGCAGAATTCCAACCTTTGATTGTTGTAGCGGTTAATTCCGCAATTTCTTTTGACCGTTCTATCAGGGAAAGTTTCGTTTCTAAATTTTTCTCCAATTTCTCAGCTTGAGCCACATAATGAGCTTTAATTTTTGATCTCAATTCATTCACCGTTCCCCAAAATTGTTCCTTCAATTCCTCCCATTTCTCCTGAAAAGTAGGCCCAATTTCATCCCATTCCGCAATGAGTTCGTTGAGAGTAGACTGAGTTTTTTTGATTGATTTCTCTTCTTTTAATCCATTCAGGTCAAAGATGATTTTATTCTTTAACGAATAATTCCTCTTCAAGTCATGCTCTTGAATTTCTTTGTAAATATTGATGTTGTAGTTAAAAAAATCATTGAGACGACTGTATTGAGACTGAATGTCTTCGAATTTATCTTTCGGGACATTGCCAAGTTCTTTCCACCGTTCTTGAATTTCTTTTCTTTTGCTAAAGGCAGCTCCAATATTTTCCTCATTTTCTACTAATTCTTTGAATTCTGCAAGAATTCCTTTTTTAGCGATGAGATTTACTTTTTCTTCCTCTTCTTTTTTCTTTCTTTGAGCCTTTCTTCTTTCTTTAAACTCAATAATCAGCTCCTCTATCTTAGTATCCATTTTTCTGTTTTCCAGAATAATAGCTAACTCTTCTTCGGTTTGCTCTTCTTCTGCCGGCTTTGCCAGCAACTGCTCATCGGCTAGCAAACTTCGGTAGTTTCTTATGGCTTCATTGGCAGCGGTGTTTATAGATTTCACATCTTCATTCTGAAGAAGGGTAGTTAAGTTTTCTAATATCTCAGCTCTCATGGTTGTGGAATTTAAAACGTTATTTGTTTTTAAATTTATTAATGGCGTTTTTGGTAAAATCAGAAAGTACTAGCTCGCCACTCATAGCCGCTCTTTCTTTTAATAAGTCGTCCCAATGTTCTGTTCCTTTCCAAAAAATTTGTTTCAACAATCTCATTGCTTCAGGATTGGAGCTCGCCAATTTACTTGCAAGTACCTCAATTGCTTTGTCCATTTCTTCTGCAGACTCATACACTTCGGTATACAATCCTTTTTCTTTGGCCCACCCAGCGGATTGCCATTCGGTTGCATCAATCGCTAGCTGGCTCATTGCCGATGTTCCAATTTTTCTTTCTACGGCTGGCCCCACCACAAACGGCCCTATTCCTACTGCCAACTCGCTCAACTTTACAGCTGCAAATTTTGTGGCTACACAATAATCAACTGCACTCGCTACTCCAACTCCACCGCCTACTGCTTTTCCTTGCACACGACCAATAATCAATTTAGGACATTTTCGACAAGCGTTTATCACATTGGCAAACCCCGAGAAAAACATCTTTCCCGTTTCTATGTCGTTAATGGAGATCAGCTCATCAAAAGAGGCTCCTGCACAGAACGCCCTTTCACCTTCTGATTTTAACACAATCACCTTCACAGCCCCATCCATCCCCATTTTGGTAATTGTTTCAGCTAGTTCTGCCAACAATTTGCCTGGTAAAGAATTACTCAGAGGATGAAAAAACTCAATCGTTGCAATACCTTCATTGATACTGCTTGTTACTTTTCCTTGTTCTAAAATATCTGCCATATTTTTCTTTTAATATTCTTTTTCTACTTTACAAATTCGAGTTTTAAAACTCTCGTACCATTTCTCCTTACCCGCCAATTTCGCTTGCTTATGGAGAGTATTCTCTTTCCAATCTTGAATCGATTTCAAATCTTTCCAATACGAAACATGTATGCCAAATCCATCTTCTTGTCTCGTTCCTTCGTGGCCCAAATAACCGGGGTTTTTCTCTACCTCGGCATAAATCAACTCGTCCATTTCTTTGTAACCTTCGGTCGCGTGAGTGAGAGCCGAAGAAAACAAAACAGCGTAATAAGGTGTGGTTAAATCAACTTTAAACATGAGCAAAAATAGAATTAATTCGCTCATTTGGCAAACTATTGAAGAAGGTTTCTTTTTACTTCAAATCCAAAAGTTCAAAGAAAGGTTTTTCTTGAATCAAGAGCGTCCGAATGCCAAGTGAATTGGCAGATTCGATGTGCTGATAAGAATCATCAATAAACAAGGTGTCTTCCGCAACTAAGTTGTTTTGTTCCAAGAGCATTTGGAAGGCAAATTTATCAGGTTTTCTCAGACCAAATTGATGGGAATAATACGTCTTTTCGAAAAGGATATCGAAGTCACTTTCTACCTTCGTTATAAACTTGTTATAATGCGTTTCATTCGTATTACTGAACAAAAACAATCGATACTGCTCCGAAAGCTTTTTTAACATTTCTATTCTCTGAGGCGGCAAATCAAGCAGCATGGCATTCCAAGCAGCACGAAACTCACTGAATGAAAAATCGACTTCAGTCTTTGCCTTTACTGTTTCATAAAAATCATTTTCAGAAATTCTGCCTTTTTCAAAATCATCAGTAAAAGAAGACTGTTTGAATTGAGAAAATATTTCACCAAAGTGAGGGACACCGATTTTTTTAAACTCATCCACCGTTCGCTGATAGTCGATATTTAATATTACACCACCAAGATCAAAAATAATTGCTTTTATTCCGTCTAGATTTTTCATGGTAGATACAGGGTTTGTTTATTGAGTCAAAAGTAATTTTTATTTCGATAACTAGGAGCTATCCGATTGGTCAGAGTTGCATAAGTATGATTTTAGTCCTTAAAATTTCTATTGTCAGAAACATTCTATAATTTTACCACCTCAACACTAAACAAACAAAAAATGAGTAAATACGATGTAGTTGTAATAGGATCAGGACCTGGAGGATACGTAGCAGCAATAAGATGTGCGCAGCTAGGAATGAAAACTGCCATTATCGAAAAATACGACACACTGGGCGGAACTTGCCTCAATGTGGGATGCATCCCTTCAAAGGCTATGCTAGATTCTTCGCATCACTACCATGAAGCTACTCACAATTTCACAAAACATGGAATTGATATCAAAGGAACAGTGAATCCAAACCTAGAGCAAATGATTGCCCGTAAGGCAGAAGTTGTTTCTCAAACATGTTCTGGAATTGACTTTTTGATGGATAAAAACAAGATTGACGTACACCACGGAATGGGAAGTTTTGTGGACAAAAACACCATAAAAATATCCAAGGACGGAAAAGAAACCACTATCCAAACGGACAAAACTATCATTGCAACTGGAAGTAAACCGAATTACTTTCCAGGAATGGAACCAGACAAAAAGAGAATTATTACCTCCACCGAGGCGTTGGAATTGAAAGAAATTCCGAAAAAAATGATCGTAATTGGTGGTGGTGTGATAGGATTGGAATTAGGGCAAGTATACGCCAGGTTAGGAACAGAAGTGTCGGTGGTAGAGTTTATGGATTCTATTATCCCTACGATGGACAAAGCGCTTGGTAAAGACTTGATGAGGGCATTGAAAAAAGAAGGATTCAAATTCAACTTTAACCACAAGGTAAAAAGTGTTGTGAACAAAGGAAAATCTGTGGTAATAACTGCGGATGACAAAAAAGGCAATGAGGTAACATTTGAAGGTGATTATTGTTTAGTTTCTGTAGGAAGAAAAGCTTACACAGAAGGATTAGGATTGGAAAATGTGGGAATCCCAACAGACGATAGAGGACGTGTAGAGGTAGATGCTCATTTGCAAACCAACGTACCTGGAATTTACGCAATTGGAGATGTAATAAAAGGGGCTATGCTAGCTCACAAAGCCGAAGAAGAAGGTGTATTTGTGGCAGAAACAATGGCTGGACAAAAACCACACATCAATTATAATTTGATTCCTGGGGTGGTTTACACTTGGCCAGAAGTAGCTGCTGTAGGACAAACCGAAGAACAACTGAAAGAGGCTGGAATCGAATACAAAGCAGGGCAGTTTCCGATGAAAGCGCTTGGAAGAGCCAGAGCAAGTATGGATACTGCTGGATTTGTTAAAATATTAGCGGACAAAGAAACAGACGAAGTACTTGGAGTTCACATGATAGGCCCTAGAGTGGCTGATTTAATTGCAGAAGCAGTTGTTGCCATGGAATACAGAGCAAGTGCCGAAGATATTGCACGTTTTTCGCATGCTCACCCTACCTATGCTGAAGCAGTAAAAGAAGCAGCATTGGCAGCTACTGAAGACAGAGCAATTCACGTTTAACTATTTCAGTAATTCGAACCAACTAGCTACTTAGCTGACAGTTAAATCGACTGAATCAAAACTTTTTAAAGTCGCAATTTTCATGAGTTGCGACTTTTTTTTGTATCTTACAACAAAGCTACGTCATAGAAAGGGATGGCAGTATCTCAACAGTAAAAACAATGAGAGGAAAAGGAAATGGCTGCGATGAAGTGGCAATGGAAGCTGTGCAAAACATGCCCAACTGGTCGCCAGGAGAAAAAAAATAAATCGGTGTGTTCTCAATTTGTTTTACCTATCAATTTTAAGCTGAAGTAACTCAACTTAACATAAACGATTTCCCAGGCAAAGCCTTTACCAGTCCTTTGAATTCTAATTGTAACAAACTTACAGCTATCACACTGGTAGCAAGTTTGGATTTGGCACTTAATTCGTCCATAGATATTGATTTTTCTGCGGAAAGCAAGTCGTAAATCAATTTTTCATCTTCGGGTAAATCGATAAAAAGCTGCTTTTGGATGGTTTTAGGTTTTTGAGAAATAGTTAGCTCCCAATTCATCAAATACACAATATCTTCAACAGAATTGAGCAAGTGTGCCTTATTTATTTTTATCAAATAATTACATCCTTCTGAGTAAGTATCAGTCACTCGACCAGGAACTGCAAACACATCTCGGTTGTAGGAGTTTGCAATTTCTGCTGTAATTAAAGAACCGCCCTTTTTGGCAGATTCCACAACGATGGTTACATCCGATAATCCTGCAATGATTCGGTTTCGTTTAGGAAAATTTTCTCTGTCGGGATTGGTGCCACTCATAAACTCGGTAAGCAAACCACCCGTTTCGAGCATTTTTTTGGCAGTGTCTCGATGAATTTCGGGGTACAATCTATCCAAGCCGTGAGCGAACACCGCAATGGTCGGAATAGCCAACTCTACGCATCTTTTATGCGCACAAATATCTACTCCGTAAGCCATTCCACTTATCACAAGCGGAGCGTGAAGAGTTAACTCTTCCAGGAGTTTTTCGCAAAAATCTTTTCCCCTACTTGTAATTTTTCTGGTTCCCACCACTGCAATAGTTTTGTGATTGTCAAAATTCAAATTGCCCTTTCCGTACAATACAATAGGTGAATCTTCGCATTGCTTGAGATTAAGAGGATAATTCTTCTCTGTAATCAAGAAAGTAGAAATGTCATTCTTTTGGATAAATTCCATTTCCTCTTGGGCTCTTTTGAGAGCTATTCCGCTGTCTATTTGCCGAGAAATGGAGGAAGATAACACTGCTCCAATTCCTGGAATTTGAGACAATTTTCCTTTATTAGATTCAAATATACCATGAAAACTTCCGCAGTACGCTAGTAGTTTCTTGGCATTGATATTCCCAACACCTTCGAATAAGGTGAGGGCCATGGCATATAAAAGTTCAGTTTGATTCAAATCTTAAAGGCAGTTAGATGTTTAAAAATAATAAAATAAATAGGATTTAAAACAAAATCATTACTTTTAACTAAACCCAGACAAATGACAAGACTCCTACTCTTCCTATTCATTGTTAGTGTTAAATTTTCTTTGAGTCAAGCACAACGAGGAACGTTGAGCGGAAAAGTATTAAACCAATATACGGATCAAGCCATCCCCTTTGCCCAAGTAATTTTGAGTAAAAAGGATTCTATTTATTATTTCACCCAAACCAATGAGGTTGGAGAATATTTATTTAAAAAAATTGTGGCAGACACATTTCAAGTGGAAGTGCGCTCAGTTGGATATACCTCAGCGAAATTTGAAAAAATAATTGTAGCGAACGAAAACAGAGTGTCTTGGATCAACTTGGAGCCAACTGAAATTAGCTTGAAGGAATACACCATTTTAGCCAAAAAGTACGACCAAAAAATTACAGATGAAACCGTTTCCTCTACTGTGATAGAATCTGAAATTATCACGGCACGAGCTACCACCAATCCTCGAGACATTGTGACACAGATTCCGGGAGTTCACACACAAGAAGAGCAAGTAAGCATTCGGGGAGGAGCCGGTTTTAGTTACGGAGCGGGTAGCAGAGTATTGGTCATGCTTGACGGAATTCCTATGCTCTCGGGAGACGCTGGAGATGTAAAATGGAATTACTTGCCACTCGAAAGTATCAATCAAATAGAAGTATTAAAGGGTGCTTCCTCTGTTCTTTACGGATCCTCCGCCCTAAATGGCGTGATAAATATTAGAACCCAGTTCCCAACCGAAACTCCTAAAACGGAAATAAATTTTGTGGCAGGAATGTATGATTCTCCCTTCAAAAACAGAAACTTGAAATGGTGGAACGGCTACCGAGGAATGCAGGGAACGAGCTTTTTACATGCCCGTCAGGTAACAAACCATTTTGACCTAGTGGTGGGAGGAAATTTCTTTCATGACCAGAGTTTTAGAATAGGCGAAAAAGAACTTCGAGGAAGAATGAACATTAATACAAAATTTCAGCACAAAAAAAAGAAAGGACTATTCTATGGAATAAACTCGAATGCTCAATTAAGCGAAGTAGATTTGTTTTTTGTATGGAAAGAGCAGGACAGCGTTCTCACTCCTTCGCCTGGAACCAATTCGGCAGGACTAAACAACCGTTTTAATGTGGATCCTTACTTGGAATATTACACCAAATCTGGCGACAAACATTCGCTCAAAACTCGCTGGTTCAATACCGACAACAACAACCTCGTAGATCCTGCTCAATCTTCTACCTCTCACCTTATTTTTGGTGACTATCAGTTCAAAAAACAACTTGACACCAATTTTAAGATAACTTCTGGAATCACAGTAATCAGAACCTTTGTAAATTCCGAATTATACGGAAACCATTCTGCCACGAATGTGGCTATTTACAGTCAACTAGACAAAATGCTTTGGAAAAAACTTACACTTTCGGCCGGAATTAGAGGAGAATATTACGAACTGAATTCGCTAAACGAACCTATTATTCCAATTGCCAGAATGGGATTGAATTATCAGGCTTCGAAAGCCACTTTTGTACGTGCCTCTTTTGGGCAAGGATACCGATTTCCTTCCGTTGCCGAAAAATTCGCAAGCACCTCGGTGGGTTCTTTGACGGTTTTTCCCAATCCAAACTTGACTCCCGAAAAAGGATGGAGTGCCGAACTAGGAATTAAACAAGGACTCATAATCAAGAACTGGAAAGGATTTTTAGATGTTGCCGGATTTATCAATGAATATCAAAACATGACCGAATACACCTTTGGTTTTTTTGACACCGTTTCGTTTGACCAAAAACCTACTGGAACAATAAACGAATTTGGTGCTTCCTCAAGAAATGTGAGCAAAGCACGAATAACTGGAATTGATGCAACGATAGCGGGAAAAGGAAAAATTGGAAAAATAGAAATAGCAATATTGGCTGGTTACACCTTCATGAACCCAAAACCCATTGGGGCAGACTCCGCCTATTTGAGTACTTTTTCTTCCCTCACTACAAATTATACTTACGACCCCACTCGCAATTTGTCCTCCGACTCGGTGAGCGATAATTTAAAATATAGATTCAATCATTTGCTGAAAGCGGATATCCAGTTCACTTACCAAAAGGTGAGTATAGGAGGAAGTTATCGGTTCAATAGTTTTGTGCACAACATCGATGAATCTTTCCATATTTTAGGAATATTTAGCGGAGCTACTTTCCTAGGCGGATTAAAGAAATACCGTGAGAAACAGCCCAAAAACACACAAATTGTAGACGTGCGAATTGGTTACGAATTATCCAATAAAATACAGGTGAGTTTTGTCTGTAATAACTTGTTAAATACTGAGTACCAAACAAGACCGGGATGGGTAATGCCGCCAAGAAATTTCATTTTTCAGTCAACCTTATCGTTCTAAGCAATATATTTGCACCGTGAACTATCTAAATTACATATACTTATTGATCTTTTTAGCGACCCTACCAGCAGCAAATGACCAGGTGTATAAGTTTAATTCATTTGATAAACAAAATGGATTGCCCAGTAATACGATTACTTCAATCAAGCAAGGCAAGAAAGGTTATTTGTGGATTGGTATTAAAAACAGAGGACTCTTCAACCTGGCGCTCCAGAAGAAGAATAATCAGAAATCAGAAAAATACTCGTTAACTTACCGGTTTTGCTAGAAGACAAAATAAAAGCAACGCTGGATATGAATAAGCAAATGTAAGCCAACAAAAAGAATGTAAAAAAACTATATTTTGAAGCTATTTTTGATATCGTAAAAAACTCGGTTCTGATATTAATTCGTGAGAATGATGTTCGTTTTGAGGTTGATTTTAAAGCAAAAAAAATCCAGTTCAATGCCTCTGTGCTCGAAAGTAAGTTCTACAACATGATTAGCAATTCCATCAAATATGGACCCAAGAATAAGCAAATCGTCATTAAAATAAGCTCGTACAACAAAGATGGAATGACTAAATTGATTTTTGAAGACAACGGAATTGGCTTGTTTATGATAAAGCAAATGAATGAACCAAATGGAGGTTCCTTAAATGTATAAAGCGAGATAAATGTCGGAACTAAATTCATTGTTTCGCTCAAGCCGATGAAAAAAGACACCGCCAAATCGAAATAAAAACAGACTAAAATTTGGAAAAAGGGCAAAGACCTTTTAAATTCGCAGACTTTCCTAGTAAAAGAAAACAAAGATTATTCGATTCGCGAATAATAGGGCCTATAACTCAGCTGGTTAGAGTACCTGACTCATAATCAGGAAGTCCCTGGTTCGAGCCCAGGTGGGCCCACAGTAGTAAAGTAAAACCTATCATTTTTATGGTAGGTTTTTTTTGTGGAATATTTTTTCTGGCTTTGGTCCAGAGGAATATCCTTGATTATGTATTAACTGACAGAGTGAGCTTCTTCCTCTGGATTGCCAAACCATATTTATATGTCACTTGGTTAACCGAAGGCAACCATGCAATACTTTTATCCTACGTTCTTTTTCGCTTCTTTTTAAGAGTTCGAAAAATCTAGTAACTATTGAAGCATATCGAAGAACCACTAAGAAGATAATTTCTGACTTAAAGTCGAAAAACATTCCTCAAGAAACCCCATGAACCAATTCTCCTTGTTCTGGAGGGTAAAGTGCAGACGGAATGCAGTTCCAATCTTCTTTGGCGCCTGTTTTCAACACAAGTGAATAACTAAGTGCAGATTGAAACCAAACTAAGTCGTCAAATGCTTATTTTCGTACAGAAACTTTTAGGAGCATCGCCATGAAACAATACCACGATTTATTACAACACATTATAGACAACGGAGAACAAAAAGGAGATCGTACAGGAACCGGAACTATTAGCTGCTTTGGCTATCAAATGAGATTTGATTTGGCCGAAGGATTTCCCATGGTAACCACCAAAAAACTACACCTAAAATCGATCATACATGAGTTGTTGTGGTTCTTAAAAGGAGATACAAATATTGCCTACTTACAAGAAAACAAAGTACGAATATGGGATGAATGGGCAGACGAAAATGGAGAATTAGGTCCTGTTTACGGCCATCAATGGAGAAACTGGAACAGTGATGGAATTGACCAAATAGCTCAAGCAATTGACCAAATTAAAAACAACCCAAACAGCAGAAGAATTATGGTTTCGGCATGGAACCCGAGCGTAATGCCCGACACCAGCAAATCATTTTCGGATAATGTTGCGAACGGCAAAGCTGCTTTACCTCCTTGCCATGCTTTTTTTCAGTTTTATGTGAGCAAGGGAAAATTATCTTGTCAGTTGTACCAAAGAAGTGCCGACACATTCCTTGGGGTACCGTTTAATATTGCTTCTTATGCTCTCTTTACCATGATGGTAGCTCAGGTATGCGGTCTAGAATACGGAGAGTTCATTCACACATTTGGGGATGTACATTTGTACAACAACCACCTCGAGCAAGCCAAGCTTCAGCTTTCTAGAGAGCCGAGAGAATTGCCAACCATGAAACTAAACCCCAACATCAAAAATATTTTTGATTTCACCTACGAAGATTTCGAATTGATTAATTACAATCCACATCCGCATATCAAAGCGGCTGTTTCGGTGTAATTAAGCAAAAAAAATGTCCTTTAATTTAAAAGGACATTTTTTTTGAAACTTAGTTGCTTGAAATCTTACGACAGATTCAACTTCTTGTCCAGGTCCGTAATGTATTTTCTGAAATGCTTGTCCGTATCTTGTAAGTTATTCACTGTTTTGCAAGCATGAAGAACTGTTGCATGGTCTTTTCCTCCGCATTGCATCCCAATACTCGCCAAGGAAGACTTCGTTAATTTTTTCGAAAAATACATAGAGATTTGTCTGGCCTGAACTATTTCTCTTTTTCTAGTTTTGGATTTCATAAGCTCTACAGGCATATTGAAATAATCCGATACTACTTTTTGGATATAGTCAATGGATACCTCTCTGGCGGTATTTTTCACAAACTTATCGATCATTTGCTTTGCCAAATCCAATGTTACAGCTTTTTTGTTCAATGAAGATTGAGCGATGAGTGATATCAGTGCTCCTTCCAATTCTCTTACATTGGTTGTGATGCTGTAGGCTAAATATTCAATGACATCTTCAGGAAGTTCTATCCCGTCTTGGTACATTTTCTTTTTCAGAATGGCAATTCTCGTTTCCAAATCTGGAGATTGTAAATCCGCAGACAACCCCCATTTGAATCTTGAAAGCAATCGTTGCTCTACTCCTTGCATATCCACTGGTGCTTTATCCGAAGTAAGAATGATTTGCTTTCCTGTTTGGTGCAAGTGATTAAATATGTGGAAGAATACATCTTGAGTTTTTTCTTTCCCTGCAAGGAATTGAATGTCGTCAATAATCAACACATCAATCATTTGGTAAAAATGAATGAAATCGTTGGTTTCGTTGTTCTTCACCGCATCAATAAACTGGTGAGTAAATCTTTCGGAAGACACGTACAAGACAATCTTCTCTGGGTTGTTGTTCTTAATTTCTATCCCGATAGAGTGCGCTAAGTGAGTCTTTCCTAAACCAACTCCTCCGTACAACAGAAGAGGATTGAAAGAAGTTCCTCCCGGTTTGCTTGCTACTGCATACCCTGCAGATCTTGCCAATCTGTTGCATTCACCTTCAATAAAATTTTCGAAGGTGTAAGATGAATTCAAATTTGCATCTACGTTTATTTTCTTGAGTCCAGGGATTACAAATGGATTTCGGATGGCGCTTTTGTTCACATTAAGCGGCACATTGATCGATTTGTTTTTTAATGAATTGTTTGTTTTGGCTGGGAAATTTACTGTGTAAGGTTTTGCATTTTTTTGGTTCTTATCCATTACAATGCTGTACTCCAATCTTCCCTCAGGACCTATTACTCTTTTGATTGTTTTCTTCAACAACGAAATGTAATGTTCCTCCAACCACTCATAAAAGAAGTGAGTGGGAACTTGAATCGTCAACACGTCACTTTTTAATTTCACTGGCACTATAGGTTCAAACCAAGTTTTGTATCCTTGTAGACTAATATTGTCTTTGATCACACTCAGACAATTTCCCCAAACAGTTACATGGTTTTTTTTCATAATAGTTCTTCCTCTAAAAAAGTTATTGTTTTATCTAAAAAAAATGTGTCTTACAAAGAAAAGCTTGTGATCAAAATGGGATTCATCTTGTCCTTTTCTGGGAAGTAAAAAACCTCCTCCTTAACACTGAACAAATATTGACAAAAAAAAGTTTAAAACAAAATCAAATTACTATTGCGTAGTAACTTTTTTTTTAGGGTGCTGGATTTAGTTTATTTCGACAAATCCTTTGTTGGTTTCACTCACATTTAGTCTTTTTTTCGACAATTTACTAAAATAAAAATCAACTTTTCCCAAATTAATTCCGGCCCATCCTACTTGATTAATCAAAACCTCCTTTCCCTTGCTATTCCTAACAAACTCAGCCTTCTCCATAAACGTATGAGTATGACCACCTAGGATCAAATCTATGCCCGAAGTGTGTTTTGCCAACTCCACATCTGAGATTTTATCGTTTGCGTATTTGTACCCCAAATGTGACAAACAAATTACCAACTCACACCCTTGTTCATGTCGTAATTTTGTAGCATAATCATTGGCTACTTGTATCGGGTTTTTATAAACAGTTTTGCCATACAACTTTTTATCAACCAACCCCTCTAATTCAATTCCTATTCCAAACACTCCAATTTTAATTCCTGATTTATTAAACACCTTAAAAGGAAGAATTTGATTTCGCAAAATCGTCTCCGAAAAATCATAATTACTGCATACAAAAGGAAATTTCGCGTGTTTCTTTACTGCTAAAAACCCTTCCATTCCGTTATCAAAATCGTGATTCCCCATGGTGGCCGCATCGTAGCCCATCTTACTCATTAGTTTTAACTCGAGTTCTCCGCCATACAAATTGAAGTAGGGCGTTCCTTGAAATATATCACCACAATCGAACAATAGAGTATTTTTGTTTTCCTTGCGGAATTTCTGAATCAGAGTATACCTGTTCTGAACACCTCCTTTTCCAGGATATCGTTTGTGAGTATCGGGAAAGGGATCTATGTGGCTATGCACATCATTGGTATGCAAGACACTTATTTTCAAGGCCTCACCACTTTTCAACATTTCTCGCACAACCTCTTGGGTGAGCGGAGCTATTCCGGCCGCAATAAGTGATCGCTGCAAAAACTTTCTTCTATTGAGCATATCGTATTCTTTTATCGAGGTTTGCCGTTACTTTTTTTCCTTGTTTGGTGAGGCTTTCAACTTCCATTATAATGGCGTCTCTTAACTTCATTTCCAATTTCTCTACCTGAATAGGGGAGAGAAAAAAACTCATGTTGTCACCTCCATTTGCTAAGTAGTCAGTGGTAATTACTTTGTATGGCCTTCCTCTCAATCGAATCCCATCCACCAACACCTCAATTGGCGTTTTGTCCAAAATCTCTACCATTATATTCCCTGAAATAGGCACTCCCTGTTTTCTGGTTCCGTTTTTCACTGTTTTGTTTGCGAGGTATTCAAACAGTTTCACGGTTTGTTCGATAGACAATGTAACCACCACCAATTCATTTTCAAAAGGCATTATTTCAAATATCTTTCCTCGAGTGATTTCGCCTCTTGGCATTACGGTTCTAAACCCACCGTTGTTCAACAACACAAAATCTGCGGTATCATTGTAGAGCGCAGCATAGTTATCATTTCCCAATCGCAAGCATAAGTCACAAATGAAATTTCCCAAAGTTCCCTCAGGACTGCCAGTAGTCAACTCACGCTCAGAAACTCCAATTACGTCATTCATTGATTTTTCCAATTCCTCTTTGTACGGAGCTATTATCTCGGACACTTCCTTATTAGCAGATTCAGTTTGAACCACCGGATTGTTTTGGCTCTGCTTATTGGTAATTACATAACTTTTACAAGCAAAAAGAGTCAGGACAAACAGCAAATAGGGATACCGAAATTCTCTCATTAGTAATTGATTAAGTGTGTCAAGGCATGGTGTAATTCTTCCAACGGAAAGAAATTTTGCTCCAATTCTGCCGCAAATGGCACTGGAGTATCCAAACTACCCAATCTTCGGACAGGTGCATCTAAGTTTTCAAAGCAATTCTCATTTATAAGCGTAGCAATTTCTGCTCCTACTCCACC
>Ga0181561_10000871_pt1 | contig 26235 bp, 24 predicted proteins | sample 011ome_19_FD_133760 | JGI IMG/M metagenome (GOLD analysis project Ga0181561, IMG submission 133760) | Coastal salt marsh microbial communities from the Groves Creek Marsh, Skidaway Island, Georgia - 011510BT metaG (megahit assembly) | ecosystem: Environmental > Aquatic > Marine > Intertidal... | reverse complement strand
TTGTCGAGCGCCGCACGTTTCCATGTACTAATCTGACCGGGTTGAACGCCGTGCTTCCTCGCAAGCTCCGCAAGCGTCATCTCTTCGCGGATCGCATCAAGCGCAACACGAGCCTTGAACTCGGCTGAATGGTTCTTTCTCTTTGTCATCTCAGATCGTCTTTCTCGCTAGTCGATCTACCTTAACTAATGGTCCGAAATTCTGCGACCACCTCTGACCATCACCAACTTTCGGGCATAACTCTCGCGGTGATGGCGATTATCGTCGTTTATATCATTCGCTGGACGTTGCATTTGCAGAGTTTCGGCAGCTTGATTGAGACCGCGCGAGAGGTGGAGGAGATCACCTCAAAGCGGCTCAAAGAGCGGCTGGAACTGCCCTGTTTGGGCGGGCGACCTTTGACCGAAGTACCAAGCGGGGCCGTTGAGATAAAGGCTGAGGTCTCGGGTTACGTGCAGTATATCTATGCGGGGCAGATGCAAAAGGCTGCGGAAGTGGCGGACGTGAACGTTTATATGGAGGTCAATGTCGGCAGCTTTGTTGTGGCGGGCGATGTTGTTGCTCATGTTACGGCGCCAGTTGAGGAGGCCGACAAATTCTCGGATTCGATCGTCTTGGGGGATTTGCGCAGCTTTGACCAAGATCCTCGTTTTGGATTGCTGGTCATGGGAGAGATGGCGAGTAAGGCCTTGTCGCCGGGTATTAATGACCCAGGGACGGCGATTGATGTGATGACCCGTTTGACAAAAGTGTTGGGGCATTATGAGGACGAGACCGATAGCGGGGTGGATGCGATATATAACCGTATTTATGTGCGACCCGTGATGGCGGCCGAGTTGATCAGTTCGGGCTTTTCGGCGCTAGCGCGGGATGGCGCGCAAAATGTTGAGGTTCAAATCAGGCTGCAAAAGGCGATGCAAAGTCTGCGCAATCACGGCGATGTGGGAATGCGCGAGGCGGCGTTTGAGTTTGCGAGGTTTGAATTGGCCCGTGCGTTGGACGCGATCCCCTTTGAAGGGGATCGTGAGCGGCTCTTGTCGGAGGTTACAGCGGACATTCGGCAAAGCTGACACGGAAATGTCGCTGTGAGGCAAACTCTGGCGCGCCAGTTCGGTCAAATTTGGCCTAAGCGATTTGCATTTAGAGGAAATTTCATGCGCACCCATGCCCAAGCTGTTGTCATCGGAGGCGGCGTGATTGGCTGCTCGATCTTGTATCATCTCGCAAAATTGGGGTGGACGGATAGCATTTTGCTAGAGCGTGACGAGCTGACGTCGGGCTCGACGTGGCATGCCGCGGCGAACATTCACGGCCTTCATGACAGCACGAATATCAGCCGTATTCAGCACTATACGATGAATTTGTATAATGAGCTGGAGGCCGAGACGGGGCAGTCTTGTGGTGTGTTTCAACCGGGGTCGCTGTATCTGGCGCAGACCGAGGCACGCGAGCACCAGTTGCGGCTTCAGGCGGCTAAGGCCAAGTTTTACAAGATGAATTTCCATGAGGTGAGCCGTGATGAGGCCGAGCGCCTGCATCCGCTGGTGAATTTCGACGGGATTCGATGCATCATGTATGAGCCCGACGGCGGCAATGTTGACCCCAGCGGCGTGACCAATGCCTATGCGGCGGGTGCGCGGCAAATGGGTGCACAGATCGAGCGGTTTTGTCCGGTCACGGGAACCGAGCAGCAGCCTGATGGTAGCTGGATCGTGCGCACGCCGAAGGGTGATATTCATGCGCAGTGGGTTGTGAACGCCGCGGGGCTTTGGGGGCGTGAAGTGGCGGCGCTGGCGGGTATCAAGCTTCCGCTTATTCCTACCGAGCACCAGTATTTTGTGACCGAAACCATTCCCGAGATTGCCGCGATGGATCGTCGCTTGCCCTCTGTGGCCGACCGTGATGGCGAGTATTATCTGCGCCAAGAGGGCAAGGGTTTGCTGGTTGGCGCCTACGAGAAGAACCTGAAATTCTGGGCCGAAGATGGCACGCCGCAAGGCTTTGGGCATGAGTTGTTTGCCGATGATCTGGAGCGGATCGAGGACAATATGATGCGCGCAATTGACCGCGTGCCCGTGGTGGGCACGGCAGGGATCAAGCGGGTGATCAACGGGCCGATGATCTGGTCACCAGATAGTAACGTACTGTATGGACCGCATCCGGATTTGCGTAACTACTTCTGCTGTAACGGAATTATTCCAGGCTTTAGCCAGTCGGGCGGTATGGGCCTGATGGCGGCGCAATGGATGATCGAGGGCGAGAGCCAGTACGATATGTTTGCATGGGATGTGGCGCGGTTTGGCAAATGGGCCGATGCGGCCTTTACCAAGGCGCGGGTCGGCGACCAATATGCGAACCGTTTTAAGATCCATTTCCCCAATGAAGAACGCGATGCGGGACGGCCCGTCAGAGTGCGGCCTGCGCATGATTTGCAAATATCGATGGGTGCCGTGATGGGGCTGAACTACGGCTGGGAACATCCGTTGTGGTTTGCGGATGAGGTTGGGGTAAAGGACACGAATGGCTTCACCCGCCAGAACTGGTTCGAGCCGGTGGGCCGTGAGGCGCGGATGCTGCGCGAGACGGCGGGGATTATCGATATCTCGAATTTTGCGAAGTACTTTGTGAAGGGTGCCGGAGCTGCGGATTGGTTGAATGCTGTTTTTGCCAACAATATGCCGACGATTGTCGGGCGGTCGTGTCTCACGCCTCTGATCGGTGTGCGTGGCGGGATTGCTGGCGATTTTACCGTCACGAAGCTCGCAGATGATGAGTTCATGTTCATCGGTGGTGGGATGTCAGAGCGGTATCATAGCCGTTTTTGGAAGATGGTGCCGCTACCTGAGGGCACGACGTTCGAGAGCCGCACGGATGCGATGTGCGGGTTCAACGTGGCGGGGCCGAAGTCGCGGGAGTTGCTGGCAAGGCTGACAAATGCGGATTTGAGCACAGCGGCGTTTCCGTTCATGCGCTCGCAGCGGATCGAGATTGCAGGCGTGCCTGTTGTGGCGCTACGCGTGTCGTTCACCGGCGATCTGGGTTGGGAATTGCATTGCGACGAGGCGCATCAATTGCAGTTATACGAGGCGCTGTTGGATGCAGGCAAGACAGTTGGCGCAGGTCCTGTTGGTAGCCGCGCTCTCATGTCGCTGCGGGTCGAAAAGGGGTATGGATCTTGGAGCCGCGAGTATTCGCCAGAGTATTGGCCGCAGGAAGTGGCGCTGGACCGTTTGATCAAGTGCGATAAAGAATTTCTACATAAAAGCGCATACTTAAAGATCAAAGATAATGCACCACGTGAAGTTCTGTCGCTGGTCCATGTGATAGAAGTGGGTGAGGCCGATGCGACGGGTGGGGAGCCCATTTTCTTGACAGATGGAACGCCCGTTGGCCGTGTGACGTCTGGCACATATGGCTATTCGGTCGAGATGTCACTGGCGCTCGGCTATCTGAAAGATGTGCCTGCCAGCACCGAAGTTGACGTCATGATTTTGGGCAAGCCACACCGTGGGGTGGTCTTATCCGAGCCGCCGTTTGATCCGAAGGGCGAGAAGCTGCGGGCGTAAAACCCGCAGTTTATCAATACTTATGGAATGATCCGCGTATATTTGGAGCCCTCAAGGGTGGCTCCAAGGCGCAGGCCTGCTTGGGCAAAGACCACTGCGATGACGGGAGCCAGAGAGGTGGTTGTCTCGGCGCGCAGTGTTTCTGCTTGGTCGCTGATCGCATATTCGAGGTCAGCGCCAGCAGCCCAACCTTCGGATTGGCGGAAGTCCATGAGCGCGTTTTGCGTCATGAAGAACAGTACATGGCTATATTGCTGCGCGCCAATTTGCAGGCCCGCAGAGCCACCGGTGGACGAATAATAGTCAACTGTCGTGCCGCCAACCTGCAATGCGCCGCGACCAAAAGAGCCACCAAGGCCGAGACCTACTTCGGTCACGAGGGGCATGACGAGCATACCAGCGGCCTTGTTGGAAAGGTCCCGTGTGCCGGGGTAGCGGTCATACATGTAGCTGAGCGTACTGTTCACGCGCGCGTCGATTGTGGATGCGCCGTTTCCGCCGATACCGTTACCGCATGCGGCCAAACCGGTGCCAGCCATAGCGCCGAGCGCGAATGTCCGTCGTGTGAGATGTTTCATGATACTGCCTCTATGTCTTGTTTTGCAGAGGCTGTTTTCGCCTCTTTCACTGTTTTGATAAGCAATTTGTGTGAATCTGTCACGCATTAGATGTCGTGTTGGCAAGAAGTGGCACAAAACACGTGACTTTCATACACAAAGCGCCGGTGTCAGCCGTTCAGGATCTTGGCTGCTGCGGGCGCAAAGTATGTGAGCACCCCGTCGCAGCCTGCACGTTTAAAGCACATCAGGCTTTCCATCATAACGGCGTCGCCGTTAAGCCAGCCGTTTTGCGCCGCAGCCTGTAGCATCGCGTATTCGCCCGAGACTTGGTAGGCGAAGGTCGGGACGCCAAAGGTGTCTTTCACGCGGCGGCAGATGTCGAGGTAAGGCATACCCGGTTTGACCATGATCATGTCGGCGCCTTCCATCAGGTCGCGTTCGACCAAGCGCAGCGCTTCGTCGCTGTTGGCGGGGTCCATTTGGTAGGTTTTTTTATCGCCTGTAAGAGCCGCAGAGGCACCAACCGCGTCGCGGAACGGGCCATAAAAGCTGCTGGCATATTTGGCAGTGTAGGACAGGATTGTGACGTTTTGGAAGCGCTCGGCCTCTAGAGCCGTACGGATTGCGCCGACGCGCCCGTCCATCATGTCAGACGGCCCAAGGATATCGGCCCCGGCATGCGCCTGTGCGAGCGCCATTTTCACGAGCGCCTCGACGGTGCGGTCATTCACGATCTCGCCATTCTCCACAAAGCCGTCGTGGCCGTTGATGTTATAGGGATCAAGCGCGATGTCGGTCATGATGGCGATATCCGGCACGGCGTCTTTGATGGCGCGGATCGCTTGGTTCGAGATGTTTTCGGGTGACCACGCAAGGGCGCAATCCTCTGTCCGCGCTTCCATGCCAGTATAGGGAAAGATGCAGATCGCGGGAATGCCGAGGGCGTGGGCCTCTCGGGCGGCAATGACGGCGCGGTCAACGGTTTTGCGGGTGACGCCGGGCATTGAGGCGATTGGCGTCTCCGCGTCGTGACCCTCCATCACAAATATCGGCCAGATCAGATCGCTGGGCGCGAGCGCGTTCTGGCTTACGAGGCGGCGCAAAGCGGGGCTTTGGCGCATCCGGCGCAGGCGCGTGGCGGGGAAGGGAGCGAGTGTCGGTTTCATGATGCGGGCCTTTCTGGTCACACACGTTTGGTCGCATGGATTTTGTGCCCCTGCAAGTCTGGGCAACCGCAACTTGCAGGTCTATTGTTGACACAACTGCATATATGAAGACAGGCTGCTGCTTTGAACTGGAACGACGCAATATATCACGTGATCGATTTTCGATCATTTTCGAGCATTTGGTATTGGATCGTGGTTGCTGTCCTTTGGTCCAGCGTCAGTTATTGGGTGCTGGGTATCCCGTTTGATATTATTCAACGTGCCAACCGCGATGGGGGGCAGACGGAAATCGACTTGGTGGATTTGGTGCGCATTAACGTGAACAGGATGCTGAATACCGCTGCCGTATCGGGTATCTGGTTGATCGGATTTGCCTTTTTCATGCTATCACTTTTGGCGAGTATGGGGTTTTATTACAAAATCGAGATGGCGCAGGCGCTGTTTTTGATGTTCTTCCCATTGTCATTTGTAGGTGCATTGAGCGTGTCGACCGCGCGGTTGATTGCAGCGACTGCGCCCGAAGGAAAGGCTCTTTTCTCAATTCTGATACGTCATAGACGCTGGACCCAAGCGATTGGCATGTCCGCGATCTTCGTCTCCGGGCTTTATGGGATGTATCAAAACCTCAGCCTCTTGCGCGGCCTATAACCGATTGACAAGCCGCTATGGCAGAGTAGGTCACCTTCATGAGCAGTTCTGTGAAACATATCACCGTCAGCGGTGCGCCTGAAGGTTTTGATGCGCGGTTGATCTTGGATGAGGTCGCCAAGGGCGGGCCTGTTGCACATGTCGCCCGAGATGACAAGCGGTTGGCTGCACTGCAGGCCTCGCTCGCGTTTTTCGCGCCTGATATGCCCGTATTTGTGTTTCCAGGTTGGGATTGTCTGCCTTACGACCGCGTGTCGCCCAATGCCGATATTTCGGCGGCGCGGATGGCTGTGCTGGCGGGGCTCGTGCATGGAATGCCCGAGAAGTTCGTGCTGTTGACGACGATGTCTGCGGCGACACAACGTGTGCCTGCGCGCTCTTTGCTACGCGATGCGGCGTTCAAGGCGCGTGTCGGCGACCGTATTGATGAAGCCGGTTTGCGCCAGTTTCTTGTGCGTATGGGCTTCACGCAAAGCCCGACGGTAATGGAAGCGGGCGATTATGCGGTGCGTGGCGGGATCATTGATATCTATCCGCCGGGGCAGACGGGGCCTATTCGCCTTGACCTGTTTGGCGATGTTCTGGATGGCGCACGGCGGTTTGATCCTGACACGCAACGCACGACCGAGACGCTCAAAGAGATCGAACTGGCGCCTGTGTCCGAGGTGATTTTGGACGATCTGGCGATCTCGCGGTTTCGGCAGAATTACCGTATCGAATTTGGGGCCGCGGGCACGGATGATCCGCTTTATGAGGCGGTCAGCGCGGGGCGCAAACATGCTGGGATTGAACATTGGCTGGGGTTCTTCCAAGACGATCTTGAGACCCTGTTTGATTACCTGCCGAGGGTCACGATTAGCCTCGATGACCAGATTAGCCCGCAGCGTCTTGCACGTTGGGAGAGTATCGCCGATCAATACGGCACACGGATGCATGCGCTGACACAAAAGGGGCGTATGGACAGCGTTTATAAGCCTGCGAAACCTGCGCTATTATACTTGGATGATGCGGCGTGGGATGCGGCCTTGGCGGGCAAACGCGTCTTACAGTTTTCACCAAACAAGCAAGCGACGGGTGTGGGCGTTATTGATGCGGGTGCGCGGGACGGGCGGAACTTTGCGCCAGAGCGTCAGCAGGAAACTATTAGCCTTTTCGGGGCCTTAGCGGCGCATATTAAAGCGAAACTTGAGCTTGGACCAGTGATCATAGCCTCCTATTCGGAAGGTGCACGTCAGCGTCTGATGGGGTTGATTGAGGACGAAGGGATTGTTGAGACGATCCCCGTGTCTGATTTCAAGCGAGTTGGAAAACACGGTGTGCATCTGGCGGTTTGGACGCTGGATGCAGGTTTCGAGACGCCTGAGTTTACGGTGATTTCCGAGCAAGACGTGCTGGGGGATCGTTTGATCCGTTCTGGCAAGCGTAAGCGGCGTGCCGATAACTTCCTGACGGATACCAACAGCCTCGCGCCTGAGGATCTGGTGGTTCACGTTGACCACGGCGTCGGTCGGTTCATGGGGCTGGAGGTGGTGACGGCCATCGGGGCCGCTCATGAATGTCTACTGATTGAATATGCCGAAAATTCAAAGCTTTACCTGCCTGTTGAGAATATTGAGCTGCTGTCGAAATACGGCCATGAGACCGGTCTTTTGGACAAGCTTGGCGGTGGTGCGTGGCAGGCCAAGAAAGCGAAACTTAAGGAACGTATTCGCCAGATTGCGGAGCGGCTTATTCGTGTTGCAGCCGAAAGGGCCTTGCGCACGGCTCCTATTTTGAACCAACCTGACGGGCTTTGGGACCAGTTTTTGGCGCGGTTCCCTTATGTGGAAACCGATGATCAACTGGGCGCGATTGATGATGTTCTGACAGATTTGGCCTCGGGGCAGCCGATGGACCGCTTGATTTGTGGTGATGTCGGTTTTGGCAAGACCGAGGTTGCGCTCCGTGCGGCGTTTGTGGCGGCGATGTCGGGTGTTCAGGTGGCGATCATTGCGCCAACCACGCTTTTGGCGCGGCAACATTACCAGAGTTTCGCCGAGCGGTTCCGTGGTTTTCCAATTAATGTCAGACCCTTATCGCGATTTGTGAGTGCACGGGATGCAACGTTGACGCGTGAGGGGATCACGTCAGGGACGGCGGATATTATCATTGGGACGCATGCGCTTTTGGCGAAGGGGGTTCGCTTTAAGAACCTCGGGTTGCTTGTGATTGATGAAGAACAGAAATTTGGCGTTCAGCACAAAGAGCGACTGAAGCAGTTGCGCACTGACGTGCATGTTTTGACATTAACTGCGACGCCTATCCCACGGACTTTACAGCTTTCTTTGTCAGGTGTGCGGGATTTGTCGATCATTGGGACGCCGCCAATCGACCGCCTTGCGATCCGCACTTATGTGTCCGAATTCGACACGATCACGATCCGTGAGGCGCTATTGCGCGAACATTATCGTGGTGGGCAGTCGTTTATCGTGGTGCCGCGTATTGCGGACATGCCCGAGATGGAGGAATTTCTCAAAAACGAAGTGCCTGAGGTCAGCTATATCTCGGCCACAGGGCAGATGGCGGCGGGTGAACTCGACGACCGCATGAACGCGTTTTATGACGGGAAGTATGACGTGTTGCTGGCAACGACGATCGTGGAATCTGGCCTCGATATTCCGACGGCGAACACAATGATCGTTTGGCGTGCGGATATGTTTGGGTTGAGCCAGCTCTATCAGATCAGGGGCCGTGTCGGGCGCTCCAAGACGCGTGCCTATGCGTATCTGACGACGAAGCCGCGTCAGAAGCTGACAGATACGGCGCAGAAGCGTTTGCGCGTGCTGGGGAGCCTCGACAGCCTTGGGGCCGGGTTCACGCTGGCGTCTCAGGATTTGGATATTCGTGGGGCGGGGAACCTGCTTGGCGAGGAGCAATCTGGCCAGATGCGCGAAGTTGGGTACGAGCTTTATCAGCAGATGCTGGAAGATCAGATCAATGCGATCCGGTCGGGTCAGGCCGAAGGCATTATCGACGATGGACATTGGGCGCCGCAGATCAATCTGGGTGTCCCTGTGCTGATCCCCGAAGACTATGTGCCCGATCTTGATGTGCGCCTTGGACTGTATCGTCGACTTTCAGAACTCACGACGAAAGTGGAGCTTGAAGGCTTTGCCGCCGAGTTGATCGACCGCTTCGGGAAATTACCGCGCGAGGTGAATACGCTGATGCTTGTCGTGCGGATCAAGGCCATGTGCAAGAAGGCGGGCATTGCCAAGCTGGATGCGGGGCCGAAGGGCGCTACTGTTATGTTCCACAACGATAAATTCGCGTCACCTGAGGGGCTGGTGCACTTCATTCACGAACAGCGCGGACAGGCAAAAGTGCGGGACAACAAAATTGTGATTTTGCAGGATTGGTCGAAGGAACGCGACAAGATCCAAGGCGCATTTAACATCGCCCGTGATCTTGCCGCGAAACTGGCCGAGGCCAAGAAAGCCTAGGATTCGTCTGTTGCTCGGCGTGGCCCGAGCAACCGCATGAGGATGAAACCTATGATGACACAGATCAGAACCCCGACGGTAAGAGCCAAAGGTGTGCCGTCGAATGCGAGGCTGATGCCAATGGAGATGAAGGCCGAGAGCACGGTGCAGATTGAGCCCGAGATCGAGGCGGCGAGGCCTGCGATCTTGCCCATTGGCTCCATTGAGAGCGCGTTGAGATTGCCAAAGGTGAAACCGACCAGAAACATGACCGAGGTTGCCCAGATGAAGAACATCCAGAAAGGCAAACTGCCGGTCGTGAGCTGAACGAGCGTCACAAGGCTCGCCATGATGATTTGCATGACGATGGCAGATTGAATGATCCTCCGCATGCCGAACCGACCGACAATTTTGGCGTTAATGATGCTGGACGTCATTGTCAGCAGCGCAATGGCGCCAAACCATAGCGGGAAGTTTTCGGCCTTATCATAATAGGTATCAAAGATCGGCTGGATCAGTGAGATTTGCGTGAAGAGCGTGCCATATAAGCAGGTGAGCACCGCGACGCTGTAGCGAAAGACACGGTTGCTAAATGCCATTTTTGTGGCTTCCCAAAGGGTGCCCAAGCGCATCGGGCGCCGCGCATCGACGGGGTGCGATTCAGGTTGGCGCAGGCCAAGCCAGAGCGAGAGCACAATCCCAAGGGTCGCCATCGCAAGGAAGATGCTGTGCCAGCCGAGCGCGTTATTGATGGTTTTCCCGATCAGGGGGGCCACTGCGGGCACGAGACCAAAGACAATCATCGCAAGTGACATGATCGCGGCCATTTTGGGGCCGGAATAGAGGTCGCGCACCATTGCCAAACTCGCAATGCGCGGGCCTGCGACCGCGATACCTTGGATAAAGCGGCCAGCGAGAAGGATTTCGAGAGTGGGGGCAACCGCGCACAGGAGCGACCCCGCGATAAAGGCGGCAAAGGGCCAAAGGACGAGCGCCCTGCGCCCGTATGCGTCGGAGAGCGGGCCCGAGAAGAGCGTCCCTAGCCCCATGCCGAGCACAAAGACCCCAACAACGAGCGCCGCGCGTGATGGATCGCTTGGCGAGAGCTCCTCGCCGATGGTCGAGAGCGCAGGCAGCATCGCGTCGATGGAAAAGGCGACCGACGCGAACATCATGGCTATGAGCGCGATGAATTCGCGCTCATGGAGTTTTTTGGCGGGGGCCTGCATTGGCTTACTTCTTTATGTTTCGGCCTGCTCGGCGGCGTCTATTTGGGATTGGATATCAGAGATGATCTGCACCCACGTCTCGGTAGGTTGTGCGCCCGGCACCGCGTGCTGGGAGGCGACGATGAAGGTCGGGACCGAGTTCACGCCCATTTTGCGGCTATGGGCATCGCGGTCTCGCAGCATTTGGGTGTCCTCGTCGGTGGCGAGAAGGCGCGTGACCATGGCGGCGTCCATTTCAGCGGTGTCGGCGATGTCGGCCAGAACCTCGTGGTTTCCGATGTCGCGGCCATCTGTAAAGTAGGCCTTGAACAGCAGATCAACGACCAGTGATTGGCGTTGTTCGATGCCCGCCCAATGGATCAGGCGATGCGCGTCGATGGTGTTCGGTGTGACTTTCATCGCGTCGAAATTGATCTTCGCGCCGACCTTTTCGGCATTTTCAACAACGGGCGCGTAGGCTTTGACAGCGCCTTCTTTGCCGCCGAATTTGGTTTCCAGATACTCACGGCGATCCATGCCACCTGCGGGCATGTCGGGGTTCAGCTGGAACGGGTGCCATTCGATCAGGAACGGATGATCTGGGAACTGCAAGAGCGCCTTATCGAGGTTGGTTTTGCCGATGTAGCACCACGGGCAAATCGGATCGGAGATGATATCAAGTTTGACCATTGGCGGTCTCCCAGTCTTGGCGCAAAACGCGCCGCAAGAGTTTGTTGTTGGCACCGCGCGGCAGGTTTTCAACGCGGATAAAGAGGCGCGGCCGTTTGTAGCCCGCAAGGTTTTCGGCGCAAAAAGCGCTAAGTTGCTCTTCGCTTATCATATCTTGGCTGGTGTAAAAGGCTGCAATCACGCACACGTCCTGTTTGATTTTGATCTCTGTGGCGGCGGCTTCATGGATGAGCGGGTGTGCGGTAAGCGCGTCTTCAACCTCGATGGGGCTAACGCGGAAGCCGCCGGCGTTCATCATATCGTCGGCGCGGCCTGCGTAGATTACGGCGCCTTGGGCATCCAATTGGCCCATGTCGCCCGTGAGGAACCAGTCGCCGTCGTATTTCGCGGCGGTCTCTTCGGGAGCGTTAAGGTAGCCGAGCATGAGCCCTTGGTCGGTTCGGTGAATGGCGATAGTTCCAGTCTCGCCTGCGGGAACGGGTTGGCCGTTTTGGATGATTGCGACATCGCGCCCAGCCTGCGGGTAGCCTGATGCGCCTGCGGGGGCCGGACGTGCGGGGCTGCCCGAGATGAAGGTTGAGCATTCAGACATGCCGAACGCCTCATGCACGGCGGTCCCTGTGGATTTACGCCAGAGGGTTGCTGTGTCTTCGGGGAGTTTTTCGCCAGCTGACAAACCGTGGCGTAAGTGCGGTAGTGCGGGGATTTCCGCGCGCAACAAGCGGCGGTAGACGCCGGGGGCTGCGGCAAAGATTGTGGCGCCATAGTGGACGAGGAGCGCGGGCAGCGTGCTGGCCTCGGTACCATCAGCGGGGATCAGGGCGGTGGCACCGATGGCCCAAGGGTCCATGAGGCCTGTGCCGAGGGTATAGGTCCAGTTGAATGCGCCTGCATGCAAAAGCCGGTCAGAGGGCCGCAAGCCATACCAGCCGTCCCACATCATCTGCCGCGCCCAGACAGCGCGGTGGGCGTGGATCACACCCCGCGATTGGCCAGAGGTTCCAGAGGTGTGGATGATATATGCGGGGCGGTTCGGATCGCCAAAGGTGTAGGCAGCGGGAAGATTATTATACAGAGATTGGAGTAGATCGGCGGGCAGAACTGATCCAGAAGCGACGGGCATATCGTCGGATTGGATTGTCAGGGCGGGCCGGATATTGGCGCTGATCTTGGCCACTTCGGGGGCGGTGAGTTGTGCAGAAAGCGGGACGGGGATGAGGTCAACAGCGATACATGCGAGATAGGTGATCGGGAAATCAGCCGTGTTGCCAAGGCGCAGGATCACGCGGTCGCCCGCTTTGAGGCCAAGGTTGAGCAGTCCAGTGGCGCAACCGCGCACGGCGGCCTCGATCTGGGCGTAGGTCCAGTCTTGGGAGCAGTCGGGTGCGACGATGGAAAGCGCGACTTTCTGCGCCAAATCGGCGGCGTGGCGCAGCACGTGGGCGGCCATGTTGAATGGCTGGGGTGCGGGTGAAAACGTCATTTCCCATCGCTACGCCTGACGCGAGATGGTTGCAAGGGGGCGGGCTGCATTCTATGAGTAGGACATGTCTGATATTGATCCCAAAAACCTGATCCGCATCGCCCATGAAGATGGCACACACTCCAAGGCGCAGCCGATGGATTTGGGGGCGCGGGTGCGCGATTTGCGCAAGTCTCGGGATTGGACGCTCGCACGTGCGGCAAAGCAGGCGGGGCTGGCGCGATCGACCTTGTCGAAAATCGAAAACGGTCAGATGTCGCCGACGTATGATGCACTGAAAAAGCTCGCGATTGGCTTGGAGATTTCGGTGCCGCAGCTCTTCACGCCACCATCGCGTGAGCAGGTCAATGGCCGTATGGCGGTGACCAAGGCGGGCGAGGGCACGCATCAGATCACCACGACCTATGAGCATAACATTCTGGCCGAGAGCCTGACCGTGAAGAAGATGCTGCCATACCGTGCGCGTATTCGTGCGCGGGCGATGGAGGACTTTGACGGCTGGGTCCGCCATGATGGAGAAGAGTTTCTCTATGTGCTGACGGGGACTGTGACGCTGTTCACGGAGTTCTATGAGCCGTTACACCTCAAGCGCGGTGATAGCGCCTATTACGACGCCTCGATGGGTCACAATGTGATCTCGACCAGCGCGGATGATGCGACGCTACTCTGGGTCACGTCGCTGATCTGAGAACAGGCGCGTCAGCACGAGATGGCCTATGAAAAGGCCCACGATCTGCATTCCTATGAAAATCAGCACATTGTTTGGATTGATGCCCGCGAAGGTGTCGGTGAAACCGCGCGCGATAGTTACGGCCGGATTGGCGAAACTTGTCGATGACGTGAACCAATAGGCGCCTGTGATGTAGAGGGCCACGAGTGTTGGCACCGTGTCGGGCTTATGCTTTACCCCACCGAAGATCACGAACAAAAGGCCAAAGGTCGCGATGATCTCGGACGACCATTGCCCAAGACCCGTGCGGATGGTCGTGGAGGTCTGGATGATTTCGAGGTCAAACATCAGATGGGTGGCAAGGACGCCGAGTGTACCGCCGATGACCTGCACGATGACATAAGGCGTCACCATGCGGATCGGGTGCTCGCCGCGCAGGGCAAAGGCAACGGTCACAATAGGGTTGAAATGCGCGCCAGATATGGGCCCAAGCGTCGTGATAATCACATAAAGGATGCAGCCCGTGGCGATCGCATTGGCGAGCAATGCAATGGCCGTATTCCCTCCCGCAAGGTTTGCGCCCATGATACCGGACCCTACAACCCCGATGAGAAGGAAGGCTGTGCCAAGAGCTTCAGCAACGAGCTTTTGCGTGTCAGAGTGTGCCAATGCGGGTCAGTTCCTTGCTCAGTGTCTCGCGGTCCATATCTTCGAACGGCAGGGCAAAAAGGGCCTCTGCGCGTTTGTGAAGCTTGTCATAAGCCGTTTGAAACGCCTCTTCCCAATCGGCCTCTGGTGCGGTGGCAGGATCTTCAACGCCCCAGTGAACACGGATCGGCGCGCCAGCCCAGAACGGGCATGTCTCGCCTGCGGCGGAACCACAAACGGTGATTACGACGTCCATTGCGGGGGCATCATCACCGCCGAATTCATCCCAGCTTTTGGAGCGCAAATGGGCCGTCGGGAAATCGTTTTCGTGCAGTAATTTGAGGGACTGCGGATGGACTTTGCCCGCAGGTTTAGACCCTGCGGAATAGCCTTGAATGCGCATTTGCGAATGATGCGTCAGGATACTCTCGAGCAAGATGGAGCGTGCGGAGTTTCCAGTGCAGAGGACAAGTATATTCATGGGAGCGTTCCTATAGTTTTCGCCCTGATGTCAGAAGTTTGTAACAGCGGTATTACAAAACCACGTCAGCGGCACCTAAAACAACTTGGCCTGTACCAACAGCAACACTTCCAGCCGTTCGCGCAACGGCACAAGCCGAGAGAGTAGCGAGAAGCGCAGTCACAAAAAGAACTTTGGTCATGGAGTCAACGATCCTGGAATTGAATGGGCCAGCATCGCTGCTGGCCCGTTTGTCTTACTCTTCATACCACCAGACATCTGGTTGCCAACCCGGCCAATCACCAAAGATCGGCAAATCTTCCGGGAAATGCAGGTTTTTGGAGTGCGCGATACGGCTAATGTTCCACTGGTAGATCGGGATCACGTAGCGCCCCGCGGTGAGCACACGGTCAAGCGCCTGAACGGCGGCGACAAAATCGTCTTGGCTCTCGGAAGTGAGAAGCTTGCCGATCATCGCATCTGCGGCTGGGGATTTCACGCCCATCAGGTTGCGCCCGCCGACCTCATCTGCGCGTTCGGAACCATAGTAAGCGTATTGCTCGTTTCCAGGAGAAAGCGAGACGCCGCGACGGTAGTAGGTCATGTCGAAATCAAATGCGTCGGTGCGTTCTTTATATTGTGCACCGTCCACGGAAGCGACGGTTGGGGTGATGCCGATGCGACCAAGGGACTGTGTAAACATGTCGATGATCGCGGCATTTTCGGAACTGCCGTTTTCGAGCAGTATCTCGAAGGTGAACGGGGTGCCGTCGGCGTTTTTCAACACGCCATCCTGCACGGTCCAGCCAGCGGCCTCCAGATTGGTGAGGGCTTCACCAATGCCAGCACGGTTACGCTCTGAGCCGTCGGAGACGGGCAGGGCGTAGCCCTCAAGCGTGCCCGGGATCAGGTCTGCGGCGAAGGGCTCTAAGAATTCCTTTACCTTGCCAGCTGCGGGGCCGTGATCCATGCCAAGGGGCGAGTTCGACCAATATGATGTGATACGCGGCTGTTGTGATCCGGTCATCGCCTCGTTGATGAATTCGAAGTTGAAAGCTTGCATCATGGCATCGCGGACCCGCCAATCGGCGAATTGGTCGCGGCGCGAGTTCATCACAAAGCCAGTCATGCCCGACGGACGCTCGTGGGGCAGGATGGATTTGATGATGTCGCCATTTGTGGCCATCGGAAAATCAAACTGGCTGTCCCACTTGGCGACGTTGAATTCACGATGGGTGTTGACCTCGCCTGTCTTAAAGGCCTCGAAAGCTGCTGTTTCATCGCCGAAGAATTCAAGACGGATTTCGTCGAGGTTGCCGACGCCGCGCATGAAGGGGATGTCTTTGCCCCAGTAGTTCGGGTCGCGGGTCAGCGAGATGAAACGGCCCGCCTCAAAGTCGGCGATCTTGTATTCGCCCGAAACGATCGGGATCACATCAAGGCCGCTTTCGCCAAATTCGATGCCGTCCCACTGTGCCTTCTTCAGGATCGGGCGCAGACCTGCAAGCAGGGCCAATTCACGATCTTCTTCTGTGAAGGTGAACTTTACCGAACGGGGGCCGGTTTGCTCCATGCTTGCGACTTTTTCCCAAAATCCGCGATAACGTCCGTGGCCTTCGGTGCCCAAGGTCTCGTAAGACCACATCACATCCTCGACGGTGATCGGCGAGCCGTCTGTGAATGTCGCATTTTCACGCAGCGTGAATTCTACCCACTCACGATTCGGTCCCGTTTCGATCGTTTCGGCAATGACGCCGTAAAGAGAAAACGGCTCGTCAAGAGAACGCCCCATCAGACTGTCGCCCGTAAGATACGGCAATTGCCAGTGAACATTCCCCTTGAGGATGTAGGGATTGAGGCTGTCAAAGGTGCCGACGTTCGCCGTGACGATTTTGCCGCCCGTGGGCGCATCGGGATTTGCATATGGGAGCGACACGAAATCTGGTGGCAGGGCCGGCTCGCCATACATAGCTATGCCATGCTTGGGTTCTGCCATCGCGGTGGTCGCGGTCAGAATAAAGGCCGCTGAGGCCCCCAACTGGCGAAGTGACGTGAAAAACTCTGATTTCATTTTGGCAACAATTCCTCTGATCTCTGTATCTGTTGAAGGTGAGCCTAAAGAGGGTTCTTAGACATTTCAAACTTTTAGCTTGGATTTGCGCGACCAATTGCTTATAAAGTCCTTACTGCTCGATAGGTTTCTTGCCTGTATGAAACCTGCCTCAATAACTTTACGCCCGCCTCGTGCGGGCGTTTTTTTTCGAGGTTTTGTTGGATTTCCGAGCCGTTTTTCAACAATCAGAATCGTCAGGGAATCGCCCTGTGAAATAGACCTCAATCTATGGTGGCCTTTGCAGGTGCAGCATCTATATTTGGGATCAATTACGTTTTTTGATCGGAGAATCGCTGATGTCGCTAAATGGAAAAACTGCTGTTGTTACGGGGTCCAATTCGGGAATCGGTCTAGGGATTGTACGGGAACTGGCCCGCGCGGGGGCAAATGTGGTCCTGAACTCCTTCACGAATCGCGACGAAGATCATGCGCTTGCCGCCGGTATCGCAGCTGAATTTGGGGTAAAGGCCAGCTATATTGCGGCCGATATGTCCAAAGCCGCCGATTGTCGGCGGTTGATAGCCGATGCGGGGACTTGCGATATTTTGGTGAATAACGCGGGTATCCAATTTGTTGCGCCGATCGATGAATTTCCGACGGAGAAGTGGGACGCGATTATCGCAATTAACCTTACTTCGGCGTTTCACACGACGGCAGCGGCCTTACCTGCGATGCGTGAAAACGGATGGGGCAGGGTTGTGAACATTGCCTCGGCGCATGGTTTGACCGCGTCACCGTTCAAGTCGGCCTATGTCGCCGCAAAACACGGGATCGTCGGGTTTACCAAGGTCACGGCGCTGGAGCTGGCAGGCAAGGGTGTGACGTGCAATGCGGTTTGTCCGGGCTATGTTTTAACCCCGCTCGTTGAGGCGCAGATTCCTGATACGATGAAAGAATACGGCATGGACCGCGAGACGGTTATTCGCGACGTAATGCTCGCGCGTCAGCCGTCGAAGGAATTTGCGACGGTCGAGCAACTTGGTGGCACGGTGAATTTCTTGTGTTCGGATGCAGCGGCCCAGATCACGGGCACGACGATCAGCGTCGATGGTGGTTGGACAGCGCTTTAGTGTAACAGCATCAGGGCAAGTGCCCACATCACGAGCCCGATGATCACATCAAGGACCTGCCAAGCACGTGCCGATTGCATGATCGGTGCGAGCAGGCGGGCCCCATAGCCGAGGCTAAAGAAGAACACGAATGAAGACGTAATCGCTCCGGTTCCAAAGGCATAGCGTTCTATATTTAAGTCGTATTGCGTTGAAATTGCGCCAATGAGGCCGAGCGTGTCGAGATAGACATGTGGGTTGAGCCATGTGAAGGCAGCGGCTGTCGCAAGGGTCGCCCAAAGGCTCGCAGATTTGCCAGCGAGTTGCAGATGGTATAGGCCTTGATAAGCAGCCCATAGCCGCTGTGCGCCGTAAACCAACAAGAAGGCCGCGCCGCCCCACCGCATGATTTGCGGCAAGAGCGGCCATTGTGCGACAACGGCGGCAAAGCCTAGCACACCTGCGGCGATGAGGATTGCATCAGAGACCGCGCAGAGCAGGCAGAGCCAGAAGACGTGCTTGCGGATCAACCCTTGGCGCAGAACAAAGGCGTTTTGTGCGCCAATCGCGAGGATCAGTGAGAACCCTGTGGCAAAGCCTGTCGCTGCAGCCTGAATCATTCAGGCAGATCGCCGGCAACTTTTTCAATAGGATAGACGAGACCGGCGGAGATCACGAGTTTGGCTGCGTCTTCGACGCTCATGTCCAGTTCCTTGATGTCGGAGCGGGGCAGGAATAACAAGAAACCCGAAGTGGGGTTTGGCGTGGTCGGCAAAAACACCGTCGCGATTTCTTCACCGTCTTCTGACAGCTTACTGTGAATTTCACCTTTGGCGTTGGTGGAGACAAAGGCAATCGCCCAGATACCTTCCTTTGGGTATTCGACCATGCAGGCCTTATCAAACGACGTATCTCGTTGAGAAAAAACAGTTTCTGCGATTTGTTTGACGCCGTTATAAATAGACCGCACGACAGGTGTGCGATCGACCAACCGTTCCCCGAAACGGAGGAATGAGCGCCCCATGATCCCTTTGCCGATCCAACCGACAACGATGGTAAATACGAGGAAAATGACGACGCCAATACCGCGAACATTAACGGTGATCGGAGGGGAACCTTCGGTGTGGAAGAAATGGTTAATCAGCTCTTCAGGGTGGTAAGCGCGCGGGACAAAAGGCCAGACCCAGCCATCAACCCAACCTACAACCGTCCAGATCAACCAGAATGTTAGGCCAATTGGTGCGACGATAATCAGACCCGCGAGGAAGTTCCCGCGAATGCGCGCAAAAAGACCACGTCTAATCTTTTTGTCGTCGTGATGATGGTCGATTTGCATACTGTCCCGCCCTTGGTTTCAGAACATCTAGGAAGTGCATCGCCGCAAGACAAGCGGATGCACCGTTAACCTTGTTGTTTAACCATTTCAGCGGCGATTTGGGCCGCCAAACGTGCATTATTGCGCACAAGTGCTATGTTTGACGTCAATGAGCGACCTTCTGTCAACGTAAAGATGCGGTCGAGCAAGAACGGTGTCACGGATTTGGCGCTGACGTTCTGGGCCTCGGCTTCCGAGAGGGCCTGTTCAATCACGGGCGCAAGGACGGATGCTGCGATTTCAGCGTCTTTGGGGATTGGGTTGCAGATCAATTGACCGCCAGCGAGGCCCATCGCTGTTCGCATGATTTGGGCGCTGGCGATTTGGGAGGCGGTATCCATGCGCAAAGGTGCTGGCATGTCAGAGGTCGCGGACCAGAACGCGGGCAGCGTGTCTTGGCCGTAGGCGATTACGGGCACGCCGAGTGTCTCCAAGACTTCAAAGGTCTTTTCGAGGTCGAGGATTGCTTTGGCGCCAGCAGCAACGACGGTCACGGCAGTGAGCGCCAATTCTTGTAGGTCTGCGGAGATGTCGAAAGTAGATTCCGCGCCGCGGTGCACGCCGCCGATGCCGCCTGTGGCAAAAACCGAGATACCTGCAAGCTGGGCCGCGATCATTGTGGCCGCGACGGTGGTTGCCCCCATGCCGCCTGTGGCGATGCATGCGGCGATGTCGGCACGAGAAAGCTTGGCCACGTGTTGCGCTTGACCGAGGCTGTCGAGGTCAGCTGTCTCAAGCCCGATGTGAAGCTTGCCGTTCATCACTGCGATGGTGGCGGGGGTCGCACCGGCGTCACGCACGTCTTGTTCCACGATCCGCGCCGTTTCCACGTTTTGCGGGAAGGGCATGCCGTGGGTGATGATTGTGCTCTCGAGCGCCACGATAGGCGTGCCTGCTTTGCGGGCGGCGGCGACTTCGGTGCTGAATACCATTGGGATTTTCATAGGGGGGTCTCTCCTGATACATAGGTCGCGGCGGCATTGGAGGCGCGTGTGAGGGCGCTTGCGCGGTCCATGCCTTGTGCCTCGGATGCGATATGGGCTGCAATGAACGTATCGCCTGCGCCTGTCACGCGTGTAACCATGACGGCGGGCGGTGTGTGGGTGATAATGTCGCCAGCGGTGCCCTCAGCCGCAGCATTGCCACCGTCAGTGACAAGCACGCGATGTGCGCCGCGTTTCAAGAGACCAGCAGCGCCATCGGATGAGGTCTCAAAGGTCGTTAGACACAGAAGGCCAGCTTCTTCCAAGTTCACGTAGAGCGTTGCCGTGGGGTGATCCATCAGGGCCAAAAGACGGGCGGCTTTGCCAGGTGACGCGGGGGCCACGCGCAGGTCGGCGTTTACGAAAAGTGGCGAGTTGGCGATGGTTTGAAGCAGGTCTTCGGTGAGATTGCCATCGAGCGCGACGGTGCCCTTGTAGGGGGCCTCAAGGGATCCAAGCCGTCCGTCGCGCAAAGGGCGCAGGATCTTGTCGCCAGAGGCCTCAAGCGAATGCGCGTCAGCGATGGCGGCGATCAACCCATTTGCGCCCTCAATCGCCATATAGACGTCTGTGGGCAGATCGTCAGAACGGTAGAGGTGGTCAGTCACAAGGCCCATGCGGCTTGCCTCGGCCACCAATTCTTCGCCTTCCGCGTCGCGACCAATGGCAGAAAGTAACGCTGGTGTCATGCCAAAGCGGCGCAGAGTCATCGCGATGTTCATCGCAACGCCACCAGGCAGGCGGGTGATGCGCCCTGGCACGTCAGAGCCGACGCGCATCGGATTGGCGGCACGTCCGATCACGTCCCACAGGACGGAACCAATACAAAGGATATCAGGCGCTTTATTCATGGCATGCTTTTGGCGCAGGTTGCAGGGCGGCGCAAGTCAGGGGGCTGCGAAAGTGAGATTAGCCCACAGGGTCTCGTAAGAGGCCCCAGTATCTGCCGCGATCTGATCCGTTGGTTCACGCAAAACCACGCAATCGAGCATATAGCTATAGCCGGACTTGACGGGAATTGTAGCTATGCCATCAGCATCGGTGCGCAGGGTAGTGATGGTAACTGTATTGTCTGGCGCTTTCTCGAAAACCTCAACTTGGGTGTCGGCGCGGGCGTCCGCGCGGTAGAAAACTTGCACCAGCATGCCATTTGACAGATCGTCCGTGTAGGGATTTGTCAGCGCCACGATTTCGGTCTCAAGGCCGACGCGGCTGTCTGCGCCAACCGCATTACCGACTCCGATCAACGTTTTTGAATAGCGGGAATACACCTCTTTGAAGCCTTCCATGGAGATACCGCGTGCTTCGTGATTAGCGAACTGGTCGCCGAGATCTTTGTGGGTCAGGAATTTCTGAAATTTCTCCCAGTTTTCATAGGTTACAGTCGCGTTGCGAGCTTGGTAGGCGACGACGTTCAGGCCCTCGGTCAAGGGGGCGCTGTCAAGGGCAGGGGTGTCGCCTGTACGTCCCTCAACTCCAGCAGTCTTGCCATCGGCGAATTTCATGAAATGCTCAAAGCGTTGCGGAACATAGGGGAGGATCACCCCTTCAAAATTCTGTCCATTGACAATATTGGCCACCAGCCTACCGTCAGAAGGAACTTGATAAGCGGTTGGTTCCAACCAGAATTCATGAGCCGAAACAGGCCCCGCCAAGAGAGCAAATATGAGAGCAAATTTACGCATGTCGCATTCCTTATCGTTGCCATCCAAACTGGCTTTTGTCCGCGCATTGTCAAGCGCCGTTCTGATCTGGGTCACGACCCTGTCATCGGCCCACGCCCACGAGGTTCTCCCGTCGATCGCGGATATGACCCAACAGGGTGATCAGTTGGCGTTTGATGTGCGGTTGAATTTAGAAAGCTTCATCGCGGGTATCGATATGACGGAAGTGTCCGATACGGCGATGTCAGCGGAGGCGTCAACATACGATGATTTGCGCGCGATGGACCCCACGCCATTGGAAGCACAGTTTCAGGCATTTTGGCCACAGATGGCCAATGCAATAACGATCACGGCGGATGGTGTTGCGGTTGTGCCTGAACTGACCAGCGTGGCCGTGGGGCCCTTGGGCGATGTGGAAGTCACGCGGGCATCTGAGATAAGCTTCACCGCGACTTTGCCTGCAGGTGCGCAGGAGGTGCAGGTCGGTTGGACCAAGGAATTCGGGGTGCTGGTGCTGCGCCAAATGGGCGTCGATGCGCCTTACGACGGCTATCTGGAGGCAGGGGCTTTATCGGACCCGATTGCATTGGCTGGCGGTGATCAGGCAACGGGGTGGCAGACCTTTGCAAACTATATTCCTGTTGGGTTCGACCATATCGTCCCCAAAGGCCTCGATCATATCCTGTTTGTTTTGGGGCTGTTTTTCCTGTCGTCAAAGTTGCGGCCATTGCTGCTGCAAGTGTCACTCTTCACGCTGGCCCATACGATCACACTGGCGCTGGCGGCATTGGGATATGTGTCCTTGCCAAGCAGCTTAGTGGAGCCGCTGATTGCCGCGTCGATTGTATATGTTGCCGTCGAGAACATCTTCCTGAGCCATTTGAGCCGTTGGCGGCCCTTTGTTGTCTTTGGCTTTGGCCTGTTGCACGGGCTTGGTTTTGCTTCTGTGCTGGCCAAATTTGGGCTGCCAGAAGCTTCCTTTGTGCCTGCGCTTATCGGGTTCAACATTGGTGTGGAGCTTGGGCAATTGGCTGTGATCTGCGTGATGTTCCTATGCGTCTGGCAGGCGCTTCGTGTGGACCGCGGCGAGAATGAAGCGGCGCAGGGATTTGTGGTTTATGGCATTTTGATTGCGGCGGCGGCTATTTTGATCTGGTTGAAGCCTGTAGGGCTTTCGGGCGCATTCGAAGCACCGGTTTGGCTCTTTGCAGCGCCGCTTTTGGCAATCTTTGCTCTTTGCGTAGGCGCCATCCAACTCCGCGACCATGTGGACGCCTACCGCCGCATGGTCGCGATACCAGTCTCGGCGGCCATCGCATTTGTTGGCGCATATTGGTTCATTGAGCGGGTTTTTCTCTAGATAACGGTTCAATTTGCTATCTCGACTTGCGCCGCCCCGAAACTGCGGCTAAAGGGGCGGCACGAAATCCCCAGACGGGGGCGGGTCTTTTGGGGAGAAATCCCAAAATATCCACCGGTTGTCGCAATTCTGCGCCTTCACCCTCCGTCCTAGGTTAAAACCGGAAAAGGAATACTGACATGGCTCTTCCAGAGTTCACCATGCGCCAATTGCTTGAAGCAGGCGTTCACTTTGGCCACCAGACAGCGCGCTGGAACCCAAAGATGCAAAACCACATTTACGGTAGCCGCAACGGCATCCACATCATGGACCTGACACAAACAGTTCCAATGTTGGCTGAAGCCCTGCAGGTTATCCGCGACACAGTTGCAAAAGGCGGCCGCGTTCTTTTTGTTGGCACAAAGCGTCAGGCGCAAAAGCCTGTTGCTGATGCTGCAGAGCGTTGCGCACAGTTCTACATGAACCACCGTTGGCTCGGCGGCACACTCACAAACTGGCAGACTGTTTCCCAGTCCATCAACCGCCTGAAGGCGATTGATGAGGCATCCGAGAACGGTTTCGCTGGTCTGACCAAGAAAGAGCGTCTTGGCATGGAGCGTGAGCAAGGCAAATTGCAAGCGTCCTTGGGCGGTATCCGCGAAATGGGCGGCGTTCCTGACCTGATTTTTGTCATCGACGTGAACAAAGAAGACCTCGCAATCCTTGAAGCCAAAAAGCTTGGCATTCCTGTGATCGCTGTTGTCGACACCAACTGTTCCCCAGACGGCGTAGATTACGTCATCCCAGGCAACGACGATGCGGCACGCGCTATCGCGCTTTACACTGACCTCGCAGCACGTGCGGCCCTCGACGGCATGCAGGCTCAGCTTGGCGCCGCTGGCGTTGACATGGGCGCGATGGAAGAGTTCGCAGAAGAGCTGGTTGCTGCTGAACAGCAGTAAGCTGTTTTCGCAAGACTGATGCGGGGCAGGGGTGAACCCTGCCTCGACCCAATTTGAATTCCGTAATGGAGAGATGACATGGCAATTACCGCTGCAATGGTAAAAGAACTGCGCGACAGCACTGGCGCAGGCATGATGGACGCGAAAAAAGCGTTGACTGAAAACAATGGCGACATGGAAGCATCCGTTGACTGGCTGCGCACCAAGGGCCTCGCAAAAGCTGCGAAAAAATCTGGCCGTACAGCTGCAGAAGGCCTTGTCGCCGTTGCTGTTTCCGGTGGCAAGGGGATCGCTGTTGAAGTGAACTCCGAGACTGACTTTGTTGCAAAGAACTCTGATTTTCAAGCTATGGTTGCGAAAATTGCAAACGTTGCTTTGACCGTTGGCGACACAGACGCGCTCAAAGCGGCTGACATGGGCGGCAAGACCGTTGAGCAAGCTGTAACAGACGCAATTGCGATCATCGGTGAGAACATGTCCGTGCGCCGTATGGCGACACTCGAAGGCGAAACTGTTGTGTCCTACGTGCACAATGCTGCGGCCACAGACATGGGTAACATCGGCGTTCTGGTTGCGATGACTGGCGACAACGAAGCATTCGGCCGTCAGGTTGCCATGCACATCGCTGCTGTGAACCCAGTTTCCCTCTCCGAGGCAGATCTGGACCCAGCAGTGGTTGAAAAAGAGAAAGCCGTTCAAATCGACATCGCTCGTGAATCTGGTAAGCCAGACGCTGTGATCGAGAAGATGATCGTTGGCCGTATGCAAAAGTACATGGCTGAAATCACATTGCTCAACCAGCAATTCGTTGTGAATCCAGACCTCACAGTTGGCGCCGCAGCAAAAGAAGCTGGCGTCGAGATCACAGGTTTTGTGCGTCTTGAAGTTGGCGAAGGCATTGAAGTTGTGAAAGAAGATTTCGCAGCTGAAGTGGCAAAGATGAACAACTAAGTTACTGACGTTATAACTATTCTAAGGCCCGTCTGTACAAACAGACGGGCCTTTTTCATTTTTGGTTAAACCCATTGCTTCCACAGCATAGGGTTGTAATCGAGTAGCTTCTCGTAAATCTTGCGAGGATGCTTTTCGGACGCGAACAACTGTTCAATACGACATCGAAAACCAATTGAGTTGGGCTGAAAAGACCTTCAATTATGATGATGAGACTGGCAGCCTGGTGTCTAGCAACATTCTCCATGATTAGGGTGTCAGTGTTCAGACCGAATATCGGGACGGGATCATTGCTCTAACGGAAACGGCTGACCTTCAAAGCGACGTTGGGTCGTTTGGTTGGTGAAACAAGTGGACCGAGCATGTGATTGTGGACGTTTAGTGAAAGAGGCACCACGTAAAAGGTCTCGGGATGGGACAGGGAATGCGCGGTGCCTCTAGAAATGCGGGTTGCCGAGCCTGATAATCGTCAGGATTACAACCCGCCGTCCCCGGACCTAAGGTCACCACTCACGGAACAAGCCAATTCTGCCACTTTACGCAACGTCACGAAAGTATGGAATTCTTTACTTTCTGAAACTAGCCTCACCTATCAACGACAAATATCTGATTGTGGAACGCAGCCTTCAGGACCGCTTGCGCTGTCGTTTCAACATCTAATGCGTCTCGCGCCAACTTCAGATGCTTATCAACCGTAGCGGGTGTCAGTTCGAGCAAAACAGCGATGTCTTGAATGGTTTTGCCTTCACCGACCCAATGTAAAACTTCACGTTGCCGTTTCGTCAAATGGCGACGACCGGAGTAGGGGAGGCTGATAAGCTTCAGGTGCATCACATTATTGGCGAGTGCAATGTCGTCACCATCCTTGTCCCAAATCTCGTCAACCTCGTCTTGGGTCATGTCAGATCTTGCCGTGAGCGCAATCGCCGCTTTTGCACGTTCCGAGCCCGATTTGAAACTGATTGTGTAGCCAGCGTTCACGTTCATTTTGCGATTGAACTCTAAGAAACGTTGCTCCTCCGGGGTCAGCATATTCTCGGCACGCATCTTGTGGACATGCCGCCAACTGCACGCGCCATAGTTTTCCAACGCCCATCGTACCATTGGTGCTTGGAATGTTCAGCGACAACCACCTTGGCCGGTAGCGACAACCAGCTTGTCCGGTGGATCTGACTGGAGAACGGGCTAGCCCGTTTGGAAGTCAGGTCCATCGGACAGGCACTAATATTTGGTTTGAGT
>Ga0181561_10000859_pt1 | contig 26419 bp, 14 predicted proteins | sample 011ome_19_FD_133760 | JGI IMG/M metagenome (GOLD analysis project Ga0181561, IMG submission 133760) | Coastal salt marsh microbial communities from the Groves Creek Marsh, Skidaway Island, Georgia - 011510BT metaG (megahit assembly) | ecosystem: Environmental > Aquatic > Marine > Intertidal... | reverse complement strand
GCGGGGATGATCCTGTGCAAAACGTGCAGGGGCACGGGGTTCAAATGACGGCGTGGACTCCGCGCGGGACGACGACGATTGCGTGACGGAAAGACGCGTGTCCGCGTCGCGAATCCCGACCCGACATTCTCGCGCGAGAATACCCCCCGCGGCGTAGTCTAGTAGTCTACGCGTACATATGGTCACGACTAAAAAGCGCTACATCACGTCTCTATCACACGACGTCTCTATTGCCACCTACGCGTCCAGCGGACTCTTGTCCGAGAACGTCTCGCCGTTCTTGACGGTCATGTTCAAAAAAGTCTTCTCCACCTCCGCGATGGCGTCGTCCGAAACCTCCTTGAACTCGTCCCGGCGGTTGCCCGCGCGCTTCGCGGCGTTGCGCGCATCCTTCGCCGCCGCCTCCAGGTTCTTCTCGCGCTTCGTCTCGCGGTCGAACATCTGGTTCACGCTCTGCTTCTCGTTCGGCTGCGGCGTGTAGAGCCCCTCGCACAGCTCCATGAGCGTCGCGGACCCGTCCGCCGCGCCCACGGTCACCAGCCGCCCGGTGTCCTGCACGTTGAAGGAGGTGAGCGGCGTGCCCTCCGTCACCTTCACCGACAGCGTGGGGTCGTCCTGCTTGTAGTAGTAGTCCCAGACGTCCATCTCGCCGTCCGCCTTGATGGTGAAGAAGACGCCCGGCCGCGTGGGCGACCACGTGCCGCCGGTGAGGTACGTGCCGTGGTAGCGCGTGGTCATGATGGGCGTCTTCAGGTCCTCCATCCACACGCGCGCGGACCAGTCGCCGATGGACATGAAGTACTTGGGGTTGAACGGGTTGCGCTCGAGCGAGTACACCGGGCCGTGGTGGCCGTGGTAGGACGTGCCGACCCTGTCCGCGGGGTTCTTCGCCTTGCGGTTGCACATCAGCACCGTGCCCTGCTCCGTGCCGATCATGAACTTCGTGGGGCCCGCGATGGACTCGTACTCCACGGAAACCGCGCCCAACACCACGTCCGGATTCGACTTCTCCACCAGCCGCAGCTCCTCCACGGGCTCGCCTAAACGTCGGGTGTCCCACCAGAAAACCATCCCGTCCGTGGACACGGAGAAGCACTCCGTGCCTGTTTTGCTCTGCAGCCAGTCCATGTCGTAGCACGGGTCTCTGTGCGACTTCTCGATCGGCGACGTGTCCACGGGCGTGTGGCCCTTGCGCACGTCCCAGTACCCGACTTGGCCGTTGTACATGCCGCCCGACAGCACGTTCGTGTCCTTCGGGTTGTAGTTCACGCAGCACAGCTGCGAAGGCCCTCTCAGCTCGAAATCCGGCTCGTTCGGCGCGTTGACGTCCCAGATGTACGACGACAAATGCATGCCCTCCGGCTGCTTCTGGAAACCGAGGATGGAGTACGCCACGGCGCACTTGCGGTTTTCGACATCCGGGTTCCAGCTGATGTAACTCGCTCCGCGTTTGATCTCGCACGGGTCCCGGAACACCGTGAGGGTCTTGGCGTACGGCTGCTCCGAGCTGTGGTCCGCCTGCGACCCGGCGAAGTACTCCTCGTAGATGTCCACGGCGTTGTTTTGGCGCACCAGGTCCTCCACCTCCGCGCCGAGCGCGGCGACGGACGCGATGTACGCCTCATCCTTCTCCACCTTCTTGCGGTAGCGGATCACGTGCTCGGGCTCCGTCGGATCAACCTCCTTCGGCCACCCGCCCTCGACGTGCGCGAACCCGCGGTCGGCGAACGTGATCTGCTGCGTGTTCGCCTGCGTGTTCGTGTACGAGTCGAGAGAGTTTCATTTCGGGTCAGAGTCGTCGTAAGGGAGAGCGGCGCCGAGGCGAGCGTTCTCGTCGCGTCGCGTTTTTTTTTAATATCGAAGAAAACGATGTTCGCGCACAGCGGACCCAGTCGCGAAATACCGAAAAAGAAGAAAGTCGTTTGCCTCCAAATGCGGCATCGCGATTGGGATCGCGGGCTCGCCGTCGCGGGTCGTACCTCGTGTTCGGAGAGGTCGGGCACGACTTGCACGGTCGTGATCACCGGGTTACGCTCGATGTAGTCCTGCTTGAGCTCGGGCTCGGGGCGGATGTCCGAGACGACCTGCGTGGGATGGGCGGGAAGGGAGAAAGTCAGTACGCGCGCGGTCAACCGGTGATTCGGACGCCGGGTCGTGGCTCGAGGGGGCGCGCCGGCACCGCGTGCGCACCTCGCACGGCTCATCGTCGAAGCGCGCGTGTCTCCCGAACTCCTTACGCGTCTTCGCGTACATGTAGTAGATCTCCATGGCGACCGATGCGCGCCCCCGCGCCCCGGCCCGCGTGAATGATCTCTGGCGGGCAGCCGGTGCCTCGAGGCTGGAGGCCCGCCAGCGAATGTTCGTTTTTCCCAAACAGCGCGCTTTTCCAGATGTGATGAGACGCTCCGCGGGTCCGCTCCACCCTTCGCGACACTCCGCGATGCGCTGGAGCGCGTGCGCGGCGGCGTCCGCGGATGACGAGCCGCCCCCCTCGGCGCGGAGCGGCCACTCCGCGACGCTGGTGGGGGGGTACGTCGTGGTGTTCGGCGGGACGCAGGGCAAACACTTTCACGCGGACACCGTCGTGCTGGATGCGCGCGCGCTGTCCGACGTCAAGCGCGCGCGTTGGTTCCGCCCGACGCCCGCCGCGACGGGCGGCCCCGGCCCGCGCGCGTTCCACAGCGCGGTCGCGGTGGGCACGGACCTGTACGTGCTGTGCGGGCGCACGGGCAGAGAGCAGCACGGCGACGTGTGGGTGCTGGACACCACGACGTGGAGGTGGAGCGCGCTGGCGGACCGATTCCCGAGCGCGAAGCGCGTCGGGGTGACGCCTCGGGACTTCGGGGTGGCCGCGCGCGTCCCGAACGGGAACAACGTCCTGCTGTTCGGGGGCTTCGACGGGCACGGGTGGCTGAACGACCTGCACGTCCTGGACGTCGCCACCGGCGAGTGGCGCGCGGTGGCCGTCCCGGTGGCGCCGAGCCCCCGGTCGGGGCACGCGGGCGACGTCGTGGACAGCCGCGTTTTGCTCTTCGGCGGGCAGGCGTCCAACGGCCAGCTGTGCGGCGACTTGTGGGCTCTGCGCGACCCGGACACGGACCCGATCGCGCGCGACGCGGACGCGCTCGTGGACATCCTGGATGGCCGCGGTGACGCGTCGTCCCCGCCTACGGGAGCCGACGGGCGCCGATCGGCGGAGGCGGACGCCGACGCGTCGGCGGCGCGAGACGCGAGAGCCGAAGAGAGCTCAAGAGAGCCTCGCTGGACGCGTCTGCACTTGCGAGGCCAGCCTCCCGGTCCCCGCACGGGCCATTCCGTGACCTGCGTGGGAAACAAGGTGCTGGTGTTCGGCGGCCGCGGCGACGACGGGTGGCTGGTGAAGCAGCACGTGTACTACGACGACGCGCACGCGGTGGACCGCGAACTCGGGAAGTGGCGAAGGCTGGAACGCGTCGCGGGATCGAACCAGAGACCTTCCCCCCGCGCGTTCCACACCATGACCAAGGTCGGCGACGCGCTCCTGCTCCTCGGCGGCTTCTCGGGCGAGACCGCGCTCGGGGACGCGTGGTGGTGCGAGTTCGGAGAGGAGGACGCCGCCGCCGAGACGGAGCGCGCGGCGGCGGCGGCGGAGAGGCTGAAGCACCCGGGCGCCGCGGCGCACTCGCCTCTGCCCGCGGCGTCTCTGTTCGGGAGCCCGAGCCCGCCCGCGGGCTTGCCCCCCGGGGGCGGGCTCAGCGTCGCGGGGAATGTCGCGGGAGGCGTCGGGAGGCTGCTCATGTCCGGTCTCGGGGTCGTGGGGACGGCGGCGCGCGGCGTGGGGACGGCGGCGGGCGTCGGCGTCGCCGACGCCTCTGCGACGCGGGGGGCGCGCGCGTCCCCGGGCCTCGAACGCGCCTCGGAGCCTTCCCGCCGGGACGAGCGCCAGCGACGGCTTCGAAAAGAGCATCTGCTCGCCTCGTTACTGCGCTCGGTGGAGCGCAAAAGCGCGGAGGACGAGTCGTACCCCGACGTCGGCGAGGAGGGCCGCCGACACTTTTTCGCGTCGTGCGACCCCGGGGACTTGCGGGTCGGCGACGTGAGGGACGCGCTCGCGGCGTACCGCCGCGCCGTCCCCGCGCAAGGTCTGGGGATGCCCCCGGGCATGCCGGGGATGCCGGGGCTGGACGGGGAAGAAAACGTCGACGGGGTCCCGTCCCGGGGACGGTTCATGCACTTCTCCCCGGAGAACGTGCGCGTCGGGGACGTGCCGGCGATGCTCGCGGAGCTGCAAGGCGCGCTCATCGCCGAGGCGCAGTGAGGTCGTTTTCGTTCCGGGGCGCGAAGGAGGCGTTCCAGTAAACGATCGTTCGAGACGGTGATGTCTCGTGTCATGATACGCATAGCTCATAGCGACGTTCACGATCGCTCTGTCTCGCTCACAGCGAAAACCGCGTCGCGATTCGTCGCGATTCTCTCGTCGTAAGTTGAGCGTCACGACGCCTCGCAGAACTCGCCGACGTTCTCCATGGCGGCGTGCTCCAGGTGCTTGAGGAGCTCGCCGACGATTTCCCGCGAAGTTTCATCCTCCCCCCCGCCGCAGCCGTACCTCACCGCGAGCGTCGCCGCCGCCGCCTTCTCCGCCGCCGCCGCGCGCTTCGCAGCCTCGGCGCCGCCGAGCCTCCGCGCGTTCTGCACCGCCACGGCCAGCTGCTTGCAGTGCTCGAACGAGGCGCCGTCGCCGGCGGCGAGCGTGGCGGCGAGTTTCGCCAGCGTCTCGGCGCGCGCCTCGAGCAGGCCCGCCGCGCTCAGGCAGTGCGCGATGTTGGCGTACACCTGCAGCACGGACGTGCGCGCCCACGCCGCGCGCGTGGCGTCCAGCCCAATCTGCGTCGCTTTCGCGTCGAACCACGTCGCCAGCTCCACGAGCGCGTTCGGGTCCGGCGCGCCGCTCTTGCCCTTGGTGCGCTTCCACTCGGCGAGCGCGGCGGTGATTTCGCTGTGCGACGCCTTCGCCTTGCCGCGCATCGCCGCGACGAGCGTCGCCGGGGACGTCACCTCGAGGCCGTCCATCACCTGCGCGGCCGCGCGCGACGCCGCCTTCTCGCCGTCACGGTCCATGCCCGGCTTCTTGTTCGCGGGGTCCGCGACCGCCGCCTCGCGCGCGCGCTTCGCCGCGGCGGCGGCGGCGGCGATCGCCGCCGCCGCCTCCGCCTCGCCCGCGCGCTCCGTCTCGCAGCGCCGGCAGGCGCACTTTTCGATGCCGAAGCGCTTCGCCTGCGCGGCGCGCTCGGGCTCGGGCGCGGTCACCTCGAAGTACTTCATGAGCACCTCCTCGCCCTCGCGCATGTCGCGCGCGGCGCGCAGGAACACGGTGTGCCCGATCACCACCTTGCACGCGTTGGGCGCGCACCCGTGGTTGACGAAGGCGGGGAGCGCGTACACGCCCACCGATTCGGCGTTTCTGACCGCCGCCGTCTTGACCACCGCGGCGCAGTGCCTGGCGAAGGTCTCCTGCGACGGCGGTGGGTCCGGGAACGACTCGTCGCCCCGCGAGAGGTGCCTGCGGAACAGCGCGAGGTCGGGAAGGGGCGCGGAGGCGTCGTCCGCCGACGCGTCGCTCGCGGCGGGCAGAGCCGCGACGAGCTTCATGTCCGCCGGCGCGCGCGCGGCGGCGGCGACGAGGCCCTGGACGAGCGCCATCTCCGCGCCCGCGCGCAACGGCGCGACCGCCAGGGGCGAGCTCACGCACAGAAGGTCGCCCGCCTTGACGTCCTTGGTGACAACCACGCCTCGGCCCTTCCCGGGGACGCGCGCGACCGCCACCGGGCCGACGTAATCGGCGCACCGGCGGAAGCTCATCGCCAGCCGCCCGAAGAGGAGCGCCGGCATGTCGTAGTCCCCCAGGAACGCCTGCCGCGTGAGCATCTCGCACTCCGCGAGCGCGTTCGTGGCGGCGGCGTCCTCCGGCTCGACGGCCAACAGCTCCTTCAGCGTCTTGACGGCGTCGGGGTACCTCCCGAGGCCGTTGAGAGCCATGGCGCGCTTGTACAGAGCCTTGGGCTTGGACGGATCCGCCGCGCGCGCCGCGTCGGCATCGCGCAGGGCGAGGGTGAACTGCCTAGCGCGCAGGTAGCACTCCGCGCGGTTCGCCAGCGACAGCGCATCCTGCGAGTCGCTTCCAATGCACTCGGTGTACTTCGCCGCCGCGGCGGTGACGTTGCCAGCCTTGAACAGGGCGTTGCCTTCCTCACGCGTGGCTCGGTTCTTCTCCGCGCGAATCTCCGATGGCTTCTTCTTCTGCGCGGGGAGGTCCGCGACGATCCCGACGGGGGACTTGTTGACCGCTTCGGGAGCCATCGTTGGTGTTGTGTTAGGCGGCGTGGCTGCTGAGGACCGGTGAGGTGCGCGACGTGCGTGCGGGGCGTGCGCGACGGTGACCGCCGCGCGTTCCGCGAACGCCTCCGAGAGCGTTTTTTCGGATACCGGAAGATCGAGATCCCGCAACTGGCGCGCGCTCATTGGTTGGTTTTCGTTCGCTCCCTCGAGTCCGGAACCCCGAAACGCCCTCGACCCAACCGGGCTCCTCACACCGCGGTAACAACAAAAGCGCTCGTCCGAAAATTGCGGAAACGCCCGAAGACGCGACGAAACATCAAAACGCTCTTCCCGAAAACCGTTCCTCCTCGCCCTTCGCCCGCACCCTCTCTCGCTCGCCTCAGTCGTTCGACTTGGAGTCGTACAGCAACCCGCGCTGTTTCCGTCGCCGCCGCCATCCGCGGAGGATCGCCGCCGGGCCTCCGACGCGCACGAGCTCGCGGAGCGCCAGCGCGCCGACGACGACGAAGGGCGCGCGAAAGATGAGAAAGTCGCGCGCGGCCTTCCGACCCTCCTGGTACATCCTCCAGTCGAATTCAGGAATGTCGTTTTTGCCGTACTTCTCGTCCAATCGTCGCATCATGTGCACCCTGAGAAACCCGAAAACGCCGCGCCAGCCCGCGTACTTGAACGCGCAGCAGTGTTTGTTGAGTCCGACGAAGCCGGCGACGATGTAGCGTGCGCCGCGAGTCACCGGCACACCCTCGTGGAAGTTGAACCCGCCCGCGGTGAGCATCTGGCCTTTGCGCATTCGGTACAAAGTCGCGTGCTCCGGTTTCAACACGCTCGCGTCCGGGTTGTACGCGTCCCAGCCGCCGCGAGGGGCGGTCGTTCTGTTCGCCCTGTGTCGCGTCTCGTACTCCCAGTAATCCGCCTTGTGCCGATCCACCTCGGCGGAGTCCCACATGCGCGTGCCCCCGCCCTCGTAGTCCTCCGGGTCAGAGAGCATCAGGTTGAACGACGCGAACGAGCCGTCCTTATGTCTGTGCAGACCGGGCTGGCCATCGGGCGTGTACTTCACGAGGAACATGTCGTTGATGGTCAACTTATCGTCTCCCCCGAGGCCGCACCTCTTCTTGATGACGTTGGACGCCGTCGCGCGCCACACGTCGTCGAGGATGGAGAGCGCTTCGGGGGAGAGCACGTACCACGGCAGGTCCGTCGTGGGGTAGTCAGAGTGTCGCTTAGTGGTCCAGCCGTGCTCCCCCGCGTACGCCTCTGCGGCCTGGACGAGCGCGTCCGCCTGCTCGGCGGTCACCGCGTCGTCTATCACCTCCGGGGGGCACCGCGCCAGCGGATGCGCGTTGTCCTTTTCCCAGCACAGGCCCTCGCACTCGGGGGGCATCGTGGACCACTGCGCGCGCGCCGGACGCGCGAGCGCGGCGAGGACGAGCGCGCACAGCGCGACCCGGCGCGTCATGGCGGTCAGCGACACGACGCGCGCGCGTGTGCACTCCGGCGTTTATTCCTTTTCGCGGGCTCGAAAAGCGGCTCCGGAGGTTTCGCGTCGCGAACGCGAACACGAGAGACGATCGCGTCCGCCGGAACGCGGCGCGGGGATCTAAGCTCTATACGTCTATTCTTCTCGAAGCTATCGCTATCTATGCCCCCTGCCGAGTGAACGCACTCGGCTACGTCTCGGTATCGCTTCCCTGTTGCGCGGAGGTGTGGTCTCACCCGAACAGCCTCAGCGCCGCGCGCACGACCCGCACGTTGCGAAACGTCATGGAAACCCGAACGCGGTCGCGGCGAAGCGTCGGAAAAGCGTCGACGTTCGCGGCGGCGAAGTCTTCGTCGCTTCGTGAACGAATCTTTGACGAATCGTTCGCCGCGACGTCGCCGCGGTTCGCGACGGTCGCGTCGATGACGTCCTCCCGGACGGCGTCTATGCCGTGCAGGTACCGCTCGTACAGCGCGCCGTCGAACACCAGCAGGCTGCGGCGAGGCAGGAACACGCCGAACGGACGCGAGACGGATCCGACGGATCGATTTGACGTTTTCGTTTCGTTCGACGTCTCGTCTCGTCGCGGCGCGAAGCGCATCACCGCGTCGCACCCGAGGGACACGATGGCCACCGCCGGGTAGTACGCGGCGCCGTCCTGGTGCGGCAGGATGCCGTCCCCGGGCTGGTACTCGTTCACAAGCACGTGGTTGATGGGCGCCGGCAACAAGTCGCCCGCCGAGGCGCGCACCTTGGCCATCTGCGCGGCGAGCCATTCCGGGACGGGCGTCGGGATGAGCCCTTTCGGATGCACGACGCCGCCGAGGTTCTGGAGCCTCCTCCCCGACACCTCCGTCCACTTCTTCTTGCTCGACGCGCTGCCGTGGTACACGCGCCCGAGCAAGTACTCCTCCTCGCTCGAAGTGCACCAGTCGCGGAGGAGGTACGCGGTCGTGCCGGGGGGGGTGTTCGGCACGCGATGCGCGACGCGATCCATCGCCTTTTTCGAATTTACTTCGAGGAGGTTAAAAAAAAAAGCGCCTGCGGAGGAGGCGCGCGGAGAACGCGAGACGGCGAGGGTCAGCGACGAGACGGCGCGCGGGACGGGAAAGGACCACGGTCGCGTTCCCGCGTATTTCCATACGCGAAGACAGAAACCAACCGACCGACGACGCGCGCGTTTCGGTGTTCCATCGGACAAATGCCTCGTTTGTCAATCAGGCGCGACGAGTCGCCCTCCGCGGCGCGAAAACCGCGCGTGCGGAGGATCAGATTCGTCATCTAATGTTTTCTGTCGTCACGCGGAACCGAGTCGCGCACGCGTCTCGGGCCGAACCAAAATCGAAATAAAACTCGGATGGTAAGGAAACATCGTTCAGAGGTCACGGGGCTCCAGCTGTCCGAGCTACGGTTGCTCTACCTGCGATCACAACAAGGCGTCGCGATATCTGTTTCTATCGCGCCGCTCTGACACTAGTGAGAGGATGAGTTCGAGCGCGGCGGGGGGAGACAAAGCTCTCCCGGTTCCGCGAAAAACCGCGCGTTTCCGGGCAAAACCGTGTCGTCGACACGAGACGAATGACGCGTTCGGATCGGACAAATGCCTCGTTTGTCAATCAGGCGCGACGAGTCGCCCTCCGCTGCGCGAAAACCGCGCGTGCGGAGGATCAGATTCGTCATCTAATGTTTTCTGTCGTCACGCCCGAGCGTGTCAATCTCGTGTCGAGTCGTCGCGCGCGTGAAGCGGGAACGGCCGCTCGAAGCCGAATGCGTACGCGCACCGCAAAACCAGAGGTTCACGTTCGGTATACTTCCAGGGTAACGTCACCGACGCCTTTCGGCGTTCAGAAGCAGAACTGGCGTGTTCGGAGATTAGTATCGTCACGACGCGGACCTCCGTTTTTCGCGAGCGGCGGGCACACACCGATCGAGACGGTCGGGGCGTTGGGTGTGGCGGGCTGGGTGTGCGATGGTCGCAGAAGCGCGCCCTACCTTATACCACGAACGAGGCGTATCCCCGGCGCGATCGGAATCGCGCGACTCTTCGGGGCGCCCACCCTCGCACGACCGCGGCGGTGGCGCCCCAAAACTGCCGCCGCCGGCGAAAAGCGCGAGGTTATCGCTCCAAAAAGCACTCGACCGAATCACAGTCGCGGCTCGTCGCGTCAGCGTTGCGCACAGTCGCCTGACCTCCCAGGTCACTCCCGCTCACGTGCGTGCGGTGTCCCGCGGAGAACGAGGCGATACGCAGCCTCCTCGGCTCTGTATCTCATGTCCACCACCGCGTCTCAAGTCTCGGCGCGCCCCGCGCTCGTCGCGCGCCCGGCGCATCGATGCCGCGCGACCGAGCCTGCGTCCTCATCCTCGGGCTCGGATAAGACGAGTCGCGTCTCGCTCGCCGGTCGTCGCGGGACGTCCTCTCGCGCGCGCGCCGCCGAGGGCGACGGTTTGGCCGCCGGCGTGGGTCTCGGCCTCTCCTCGTCCGAGCAGGAGGAGCTCGCGCGCCTGGAAGCGTCGGGTGACGCGTTCGAGCGCCTGGTGCAGCTGGCGAAGGATGGGGGTGTCGACGTCCCGCCTCCCAGCGCGGCGAGCGCGATGTGTGGCCCCACGTCCGTTTCGGTGGAAGCCCCCGGCGACGGCTCCGTCCCCGGCCTCCCCGCGGGCCTGACGAAGCCCCCATGGCTGCGCCAGCGCGCGCCCGCCGGGGACAAGTTCGCGCAGATCTCCGCGGACGTGCGCGGTCTCGGGCTGGCCACGGTGTGCGAGGAGGCGATGTGCCCCAACCTGGGCGAGTGCTGGAACGGCGACACCGGCACGGCGACCATCATGATCATGGGCGACACGTGCACGCGCGGGTGCCGCTTCTGCGCGGTGAACACGAGCCAGACCCCCGCGCCGCTGGATCCGGCGGAGCCGGCGAACACCGCCGAGGCGGTCGCGAAGTGGGGCGTCGGGTACATCGTGCTCACGTCGGTGGACCGCGACGACGTGCCGGATGGCGGTGCCGAGCACTTCGCCGAGACGGTGCGGACGCTCAAGGCTTTGAAGCCGGAGATTTTGGCGGAGTGCCTGACACCGGACTTCCGCGGCGACGGCGAAGCCGTCACGCACCTTGCCAACAGCGGCTTGGACGTCTTCGCGCACAACATCGAGACCGTGGAGCGGCTGCAGAGCCGCGTGCGCGACCCGCGCGCCGGCTATGAACAGTCGCTCGAGGTGCTGCGCCGCGCCAAAGCCACCGGCCCGCGCGGGCTGGTCACGAAGACCTCCATCATGCTCGGGCTGGGCGAGACGGACGAGGAGATCGAGGCTGCGATGCGGGACTGCAAAGCCGCGGGCGTGGACATCTTCACGCTCGGGCAGTACCTGCGGCCGACCGCGAACCACCTGGAGGTGAAACGCTACGTGACGCCCGAGAAGTTTGACTATTGGAAAACGTTCGGGGAGGACGTTGTCGGGTTCCGGTACGTCGCGTCGGGGCCGCTCGTGCGCTCCTCGTACAAGGCGGGCGAGTTCTTCATCGAGACCATGCTCAGAGAAGACAGAGGGCAGTAGTGATACGCGCGCGGAGGTGTAGAGCAGGTGTGATTAGGTGATGAGGTGGCTTTTTTGAAGAGACTTTTCGTCCAGACACGTCTACTTTCGTAGCGGTTAACCTTCGTGATAAACCGTACACTTCAAAAGGTTTCCGCGTCGTTCGGCTTGTTCTTCCTCCGCGCGCCGCCGCGACGACCGCTCCGCCGAAGCACGCGATCAGTCCTTCTTCGCGGGGGGGCCGCCGGGCGCGCCGGGGGGAAGGAACCGGTCGTACCCCTCCCTGGCTATTCTGTCCGCCGCTTCCTTCGCGCGCCGCTCGCGGACCAGACGCAGTTTCTCCATGTCCGCCTCGAGCTCCTTCTGGCTCTTCTCCACGGGGGGCTCGGCGGGTTTCGCAGCCCTCGGGCGCGCGTGCGGGTTCAGAAGCGGGTCGTCGTCGTCGTCGTCCGACTCGGACTCGGAGCCGCTCTCGGACTCGTCGGAGGAGTTCGGGGGGAGCTCGCCGGGGATCGGGCGCGCTTTTGGCTGTTCCGTATCCGCCGCCGTCTCCGCCTCTCCACCGGACGCATCTTCGTCCGAGTCCGAGTCCGAGTCCGAGTCCACGGGATCGTTTTTGCTCCACTTCTTCTTCAGCGCGCCCTCGGGCGCGCCGCCGCCGTCGCGGCCCCCCTTGCCACCCTTGGCGGGGTTCTTGCCCTTGTAGCCCTTGCCCATCTTGCGATGCGCGGCGTGTACGTGGGAAGGGTGCGCCGGTGTCGGCTGTGTCCTCGCGAGTGGCGACGGCGAGCGACGAAACCCTTTTTCGTGACAGCGATGTCTCAACATTTTTTTTCGGCTTCGTTCGCAGCCAGCGCAGCACTTTCTCGTCGTCTCGTTTCGCCGATCGGTCTCGTCCGCGTGGCACTTCGCGGGGGCGCGCGGTCCAGCCATGGCGGGGGTGAGGGTCGTGCGGCGGGCGCCGGCCCAGGGCGGCCGGTTCCACCAGTTCGTGGTGGTGGCGCTGATGTTCATGCTCCTCAAGTCCTCGCACGAGTCCGCGGCGCGCGCGTACCGACCGCGGGGTCTCCCGGGAACGCGAGGGGGCGCGTCCGGCGGATGGCGCGGGGACGCGGGGGGTGGGGCGCGGTTAGGTGTCCACGGCGCGCACGCGGACGCGGGCGCGGCGGACATATCCAGCCTGAAGGAGTTGACGCGAGTGGTGGAGTTCGGGGACCCGGACGATTTCGACGACCCGTCGGGCGCGTCCGCGGGGACGCGGCGCGGGGGTCGGGGAGGTGGCCTCGCGAACGCCACCGACGTTTCGGACGTCGACGCAAAGGCGGAGGCCTCCGCGTCGTGGACGCGCGCGTCTTTCCCCGCGCCGTTCCCGTCGGACGTCTCCGGCACGTACAAGGGCAAATGGACGCTGGTCAGCGCGCTCGGCCCCGACGGCGAGCGGTCGGGGCGCTCCACCGGGAACCCGCTTCCCGGCATGCACGCGTTTCTCGACGAGGGCGGCGTCGGCGCGGCGGTCCTGCAGCTCCGCTCGCGGTGGGACCCCGCGCGGCGCGTGCAGGCGGTGGTGGGCGAGGCGTCCATCCGCGACGGCGCATACATCTCGGACGACGACCAGCACATCAGGCTGGAGGGCGTGTACGTGGAGCCCACCGGCGTGCTCGCCATGCTCGGCGAGAGTCGCATCGCGAGCGCCTTCGCCGACGCCAACGCGACGGCGGCGGCGGCGACCGCGGCGGGGGACGGGGAGAAGGATGATGATACGTCGAGGGACGATGCGTCGAACGCACGTTTCGTGTCCGCGCGAAGCGGACCTTCGGAGAGGGCGCGGGGCAAGTACCGCGAGGCGTTGCGCGTCGCGGCGCGCGACGTGACTGGCGCGCCGTTCGCCGGCGGGTCGCTGGCGGCGTCGGCGGCGGCGCGCGACGGTTTCGACCCCGACCGCGACGGGCTCCGGCCGGAGACCGTGCCCGGCTCGCCGGGTTTGTCGCAGATGCAGAGGAACGAGCGCATGCGCGCGCTGGACGACGCCGAGCCGGGAACGTACCCCTCGCGGTGCTCGTTCAGCCTGAAGCTGTGGGTCGAGCCTGGTGCGTTCAAGCCCGTCGACCCCGCGCGCGCGGCGGAGGCCGAAAGCGGGTACCCTAAACCAGGCGTGCCCGACGCGCTCGAACGCGTCGCGGCCGACGACGCGCGGGGGCTCGCGGAGCGGCGAGCGGCGGCGTGGTCGCGGCGGACGGAACCGGTGGACCGCGCGGTGACGAGCGCGCCGGGCGAAGGCGGCGGCGGCGCGCCGACGCTGCAAGGGTCGTTGGTCTCCGAGGAGTGCGGGTTCGAGCTCAGGCTGACCGCGCGTTGGTTCAACCTACGCGACTACTACGGCAAAGCCACGTGGTACGCGGCGATGGTGATCGCCGCGACGCTCGCGCAGATTTACCTGGTGGCCCGGCAAACCGAGCACGCCGGCACGCAGGCGGGCGCGGCGCGGATGAGCCTGCTGAGCGTCGGGTGGCTTGCGGTTTTGGACTCGTACCAGTGCCTCGTGCACCTGACCGCCGGCATCGTCGCGGAGCCGCTGTTCCACGCCTTCGGCGCCGCCGCGTTTCTGCAATTCGCGCTCTTCTCCGTGTTCGAGATGCGGCTCATGCTCACCATCTGGAAGGCGCGGCGGCCCGCCGGCGAGCAGAACTGGCTGGAGATTCGCCGGGACCTCTCGGCGCTCTACAGCCGGTTCTACGGCGGGTTTCTGCTGGGGTTCCTCGCCATGTACTGGCTCCAGACGCGACCGTGGCTCATCGCGCTGATCACGCAGTCCTACTGGGCGCCCCAGATCGCGTGGTCCGCCTGGTCAAACGCCAAGAAACCGCTCGCGCCCGAGTACGTGCTGGGCGCCTCCGCGACGCGTCTGCTCGCGCCGCTGTACGTCTTCGGGTGCCCGAGCAACTTCGTGAGACTGAAGCCGCAGTACGGGACGTGCGCGCTTCTGTGCGCGTGGGTGGCTCTGCAGGCGGGAGCCATACTCGCGCAGGCGAAGCACGGGCCGCGGTGCTTCCTAGGGTGGCTCCCCGAAGGGGTTCTGCCGGAGGTGTACGACTACCACCGGCCGGTGGACGACGCCGCACTCGCCGCCGCCGGCGGCGGCGACCCCGAACGCGGCGAAGCCGGCGGCGTGGACTGCGTCATCTGCATGGCGCCGGTGAAGTGCGACGCGCGCGCCGAGCGCATGGTCACGCCGTGCGCGCACTTCTTCCACAAGGAGTGCCTCGAGCGCTGGATGGAGGTCAAGATGGAGTGTCCCACGTGTAGAGGCGTTTTGCCGCCGTTGTAGCTAGTTTGCGATCCTCTGTTGTCTGTAAGGAGAAGAGTCTTCTCTCGTGGGATTTCGCGAGACGGGATACTCGTGAACCTCCTGAGCCGCGAACACGGGGGACCAGGGACACTCGCGGGCGCGCATGGTGAACCCCGGCGGGATCGCGCAAGGCCTGGCGCTCTTCTTCCTGGGGGGGGCGATCGCGTCCGTCCTCCCGCGCCCCCTGCAGGAAGACAAGCGCGCGTCCGCGCAGCTCCGGAAGCACCGGCGCTCGGTGGACGGCAAAACGCAGGCGCCGCTGAAAAAGAAGCACAGCGTTCCTAGGAAGAAGTGAAGGCGCGGAGGAACGCGCGCGTCCGCGTATCGTCCTTCCGCGCGATGACGAGGGGAAACGCGTGAAGATCACACGGCGAGGGCCTGTCGCGCGAGCGGACGAACGGGTCGCCTACCTGCGTGCTGCCTCGTTCGGGGCGGAGGAGCACGACTTCCCGCGAGTTTCGCGAAGTTGGGCAGAGGAAAGACAAAGAAAAGAAAACTGTTTGTTTGTTTGACAAGAAGACCGCCATCTCGCTGCGTCACCGCCTCGGTCGTTTCGCGGGCGGGGTTCCTGCCGCTCCCGTCCCTCCCCCCGCCGCCGCAACAGCCGCGGCGACCGCATCGTGCGCGGTGGGCTCCACCGCCGCGGCCAGCACGCACTCCGCGAGCGGGACCACCGCGAAGGCGTCCCTCTTTTCGTTTTTCGCGGATTCCACGTCCCTCCCGTTCGCATCGACGACCGGCGTCCAACGCAGCACGTCCGGGCTGGAGTCAACCCCGCGAATCCATCGCTTCTCCCACCTCCGAACACGACCGGTCAGCACGTGCGCCTGCGTGCGCGCAGCCTCTCTCTGCCCGCGCGTCGACATCGGACCGCGCGCGCGAGGACTGCCGTCAAACCTAAAAATCGAAGGCGACTGAAGTAAAAATAAAAAACACACTGCGAACGAACTCAGCGAACGAAAGGAGCCACGTCTTCAACCCGAAAAGCGTTAAGGGGGGAAGAGTCGAGACGTGGTCTCGCCACACTCGATAGCGCGGGAACGGAACCGCGTTTAAGGGACGAGGGCCCGCTTCGGCGCGCCCGTGTCTCGTGCTGACCGCGATGCGCGCGTGCGCCCGGCCCGCCGCGAGCACCTCGCTCGCGGTCGCCGGCCCGAGCCCGAAATGCGACGTCCGCACTTTTCCAGGGGCGCGCGAGTGTCGTTTCGGGGCTCCCCGGCGCCCGCACCGGGGAGCCCCGCCACGACGCCGCCCCACGCGCGAGCGCGCGCGCGTCCGCGCAGCCTCGACCGACCAGGACGATGCCGCGCTCGCCCCTCGCGTGTTCGACGCCGTGGAGGACATCCGCGCGCGGTCCTCCAGCGCGGCGGAGGAGACCGCCGCGCTCGACGCGGCGCGAAACGCCGTGCTCGAATCCACCGAGGCGCTGGATCCCGCGCTCGCGCCTTTCGAGGCGCTCGAAGCCGCGGCTTCCTTCGTGGGGTGGCGCGTGGTGCGGCTCGCGGACGGCGCCGAGGTGGGTGAGGTGCGACACGCGCTGGCGATGGCCGGCGGCGAGGTGGTGGCGCAGATGGGCGACGCCGACGTCGACGAGCACGACGAGCACGAGCCCGAGCGCGACTTTTTTTCCTCCGCCGCCGCCGCCGAGGATGACCGCGACGACGACGAGGACGAGGAGTGGGGATCAGAAGACGACGAGGATGGCGATTGGGAGGTGATTTACGAAGACGAGACGAACGAGGCGCCGTTCGAAGGCGCGCTCGAGAACGACGAGGACGAACCGTACGAGGACGAACCCGCGGAATCGAGCGACGACGCGCCCCCCCTTTCGCTGGTGCTCCGCGTTCGCGGCGAGCGCGAAGTGCGGGGCGCGGGCGGAGCGGTGAATCGCGAGCCGGTGGCGCACTTGGTGCCGCTGGTGCCGTCCATGTTCCCGAGGTGGGACAAGAGTGGCGCGGTGCTGGTCATAGACCCCCCTGCCGGGCTGCTGGACCTCGGGTTCCGCCAATCCGAGATCCGCGCGCTCCGGCGCGACCTCGCGCCGTACTGCTCGGCGGTGTCGCGTGACGTGGTGGGCATGCCGCGGCGCCGGAGCCTGGTGCGCGCCGGCCGAGCCGACCTCGTGACGCGCATCTCCGCGCTCGGGGACTGGTCCTCTGTGGCGCTCGCGCTCGGGTTCGAGTCCTCGCGGAAGCCGGACGGGTACTGGGAGAACATCGACCTGCTCCGCGACGCGCTGCTGCAGCTCGTGCACGCGTTTTGGTTCGAGGAGACGGAGACGGCGCCGGACGGCGGCGCGACGACGTTTTGGTACAACGACGTCTCCGGCGCGCTGACGTTCGAGGAGCCGGAGCTCGCCAGCGGCGGCGGACTGGACCAGCCGGTGATGCCGGCGATGGCGGACGTCATCGAGGCGCGGAGGTGGGACGTGCACCAGGCCATCCTGCTGCACGGCGGCTACAAGGAGGTGGCGCTGGCGCTCGGCTGGCTCCCCAAGCGCACGTCCGAGAACCGGCACCTGCTTCAGTTCTCCGCGCTGAAGCGCGAGATGGAGAGCTTCATCGCGGATGTGCCGGATTTGCCGGAAGGGCGGTTTCCGAGCGAAGCGATGCTTCTCTCGAACGACCGAAACGATCTCGCGCAGGGCGTGCGGTGGCACGGCGGCTTCGTGCGCGTCGCGCGCCGCATGGGAAAACTCAACTACGCCGCCTCGGCGATGGCGGACGCCGAGGACGCCGCTCGCGCGCTGCGCGTCTTCGCCGAGGCGCGCGCTCGTTCCGAGGCCGAGGCGTCGCGAGATGGCCTCCGTCGCGAGTCGGCGACCGACGCTTCGTCTTCCTCAGACGCTAAAAACGCATCCGACGGCAGAGCTTCGTTCGCGCGCCGTCACCGGCACGCGCGTCTGCTGGGCGCGCCCGTGATGCCGACGGAGGCGCAGCTCGTGGACGCCGGGCGGCACGATTTGCGGTGGGCGCTGCGCATCCACGACCGGTCGCGGCTCGCGCGCGACGCCGGCCTGGCGGACCCCAACCGCGCGGATCCGGAGACGAAGACGTCGCTGAAGATGCGCCTTGGGTACGACGAGGCGCGCGAGTTCATGCGCAACGCCGTGCGGCCGCGGCTGCGTTCCGCGCGTAGGTTCCGGGACTGGGCCGAGGACGGCCAACGGCCGTGGTTCATCCCGGCGGACCCCCCGAAGTACTACGCGGAGCGCGGCGCGTGGGTGAGCTGGGAGGACTTCCTGGGCACGCCCCGCCCGCCCGGGAACCCGCGGCGCGTGCGCGCGTTCAAGGCGTACGCGGACGCGAAGCGGTACATGCGCGAGGTTCGGCGCGAGCGAAGAGACGGGCCCACGCGCGAGAGTGGGTTCTCGCCCTCCGCGGCGCCGCCGCCGGACACGTCCTCCGCGTACAAGCGCTGGGCGTCCTCCGGCGCTCGGCCGCGGGACATCCCGCGCGACCCGGCGGCGGTGTACGGCAAACGGGGGGAGTGGGTGAGCTGGGACGACTTCCTGGGGCGCGCGCCGGGCACCGCCAAGCGCGGCCCTAAACCGAAAAAAGCGCACGCGCTCGAGTCCCGATGAGAGCGAGCGTTTTTTTTTCTCGTCGCAAGCGCGGGGTAACCTTATACTCATCCGCGCGGTCCAGTCGCGGGCGTCCGCGACGCGCTCGCTCGTTCGCGGAAGAGGAAATAGGCGGGCGTCGCGCGATCGTATTCGTAGCCGTCGTCGCGTCGTGCCGCATGAGTGATAAAACATTGAAAAGAAACGTCGCGTGATCTGTGTGTATTGACAACGCGCGTCGCGGGCGCGCCCGTTCCCGGACGCTCGGTCCCGAGACGGTTCCCCTCGCGAACGAGCACCTCAAATCGGTTTCACGCAGGGACGTGGTGGCGACACCCGTCTTTGTTGCGTAAACGTCACGTGGATGCGTTCGCGGGGAAACCATGTCGAGAGACGGTTTCGAGCGGAAATGGGGCGGCGCGCCCGTGAGAAAGCGACCGACTTAGAGCTCAGACTTGCCCGACGCCTTGGCGCGCTTCACCGAGCGGAGCAGGGTGAGGCCGGGCGACTTGGCGGCGATGGTGTCGTCCTTCTTCTTCTTGCCCTCCTCGTACTGCGACTGCAGCGACTTGAGCAGCTCCTCGAGCTCGGTGTCCGCCGCCTTGAGCTCCGCCTCGACGGCGGTGATCTCGGCGTCCAGCTCGGCGTCCGACAGCTTCTGCTTCGCCTGGATCGCAGCCTTCTGGTCGGCGTCGCACAGGTCGATGTTCTCCGCGCCGCACGAGGGGCCGAGGTTGTCCTTGGCCCAGGCCGAGAGCGCGTCGTAGTCGCGCCCGCCGTTGTACGCGTCGCCGGTCGCCGCGGTGGCGCCGGTGAAGTACTTGATGGTGGGGTAGCCCTGCACGCCGTACTTCTGGCACAGCTCCTGCTCCTTCGTGCAGTCCACGTCGCCGATGAGCACGGTCTTGGAACTCTTGTACTCGTCTCCGAGTTTGTCCCAAGCCGGCTTCATCGACTTGCAGTGGCCTCACCTGCGGTCGGGCGGGGGATCGACGCGAGGTCAGCGGGGGGGACCGGAAAGGACGCGGGGACCGCTCTCCGCGGCGCGCGAGAAAACCGCCCGTTTCGACGACGCGCTTTTTTCGCGGAACACGAAAAAAAACGCCGAAAGAAACACCCGCGAAGGTGCTCTCTTTCACGGGGACGAGGCCGCGGCCCGATCGCGTTTTTCGGAACGCCGCGCGTGTCGGGCTTCGGGCACGTACCAAGGCGCGAGGAACTTCACGAACGCGGACTTGCCGGATTCCAGCACTTCGGCGTCGAAGTTCTTGGCGGTGAGGTCGACGGCGCCGGCCTGCGCGCCGAGCACCAGACCCATGAGGGCGATGGCGATGAAGTGAACCTTCATGATTCTCAGAGACCTGTCGTCGCGGGAACGAGAAGGAACATCGATGTCGTTCGGGACGGAGGTCAGTCGTCCGGGCTCGAGGGGCACGCGTCGAGACGCCGCGGGCGTTCGAGTCGTCTATGATGCCATGTCTGAAGACGTTCGTCGCTTCGATTCGGGTCTCGCGCGCTCGTGAGGTATCGCGGCCGCGTCCCTCCCTCGGCGGAGATCCCGAGGATCGTCGGCATCAGAAACGAAACGGCAAACGCCGATCGCCAGATCCGGAGCTCGCCCGTGCGCGGGGGCGCGACCGGAGGTACCGCGCGGGGACGCGGCTCGCGGACTCGAAACGAAACGGAAAAGGGGTCGAAGGACGTACCGGACGAAACGAGTCGTGCGGCGGTCTACAAGATGTGCCGTCGGTGTCGGGCCGCGGCAATCTTTTCAGTTTGTTCAGTGTTCCAACTCGCGCCAGACTGGTGCGCTGTTCGCGGCGCTCTGATTGGGCGATCCCTTCTGTGTTTGGAAGCACTCTCAGAAAGGTGTTTGTCCCTGATTGAGAAACCTGCCCTCCCCTCCCTTCTACTACCCTACGCCTTCTTCTTCCCCGCCCGCGCCTTCTTGCTCTTCTTCACCGTCTCCCTGAGCCCGTCCATGTGCGCCTTCTGGATGAGCGTCATGGACTTGTTGAACCGCTCCGCCTTCGCCAGAGGCACCGCGGTGGAGATTTTCTTCTTGCCATCCGTCGCGCGTGCCAGCACCACCCACTCCGTGCCCGCGGGATCGAGGATGGTCTCCGGCGAGGGCACGCCCTCCCTGCCGCGCTTGGGCAGACGCTTCATGCTGCTCCGCTTCAAGGTCACCCACACCGTCCCACTCGCCTTTTGACGCTCGTACATCTTCGTCAGTTCGGTCAAGAACCCATCCGTCTCGAGGAACATCGTGGACGCGAGTGCCCTCTCTCGCAACCCTAAGAAGCGTCAGTCACCTCGCTCGCGCCTCCCTCGCTTCCTTCGCGCGCACCGCGCGCGGTCGAATCCGAGTCCCTCGCCCGTCCCCCGCGCGACGATGTGTCAAGCTCACCGGAGGTGTGCGGTCGCCGGTCGGAGTGTGGGGGACGCGGGGTGGACGCGCGAAGGGGTCACAACGCCGACTTCTCAGTCAGGCACTTTCCTTCCGAGGTCCACCTCGACGCCCGCTCGAGTCAAGTGACTTCGAGCGGCAATAATTCGGCTCGCCCCCACAGCTGTGTCGCGCTCGTCGGAGGCGATTCGCAGCACGATGGCGACCGCGCCGGCGCCCGGGGCGCTGGAGGCCAAGATGGCCTCTCTGGAGACCCAGCTGGCGAACGTCAAGGCGCAGGCGGAGGCTGACGCCGTGAACGCCGAGCACCTGAGTCAGGCCATGGAGCAGCGCTACGCCACGCTCGCGGCGGAGCACGCCAAGGTACGCGCGCGCGGGCTCGAAAAGGACACGGAGCACGTTCATCGGTCGTGCACACGATCTCGCGACCGTTCCTCGCGCGTTCATCCGCGTCGCGATCGGAAACGACCCCTCCTTCGCGCCGCGAAGCGTCCACGCGCGTCGCGTCTCGGCGCGCAATTGCACCCCGCCAAGATTCCAGGAGTGCCCATCGTTGTTGTTTCAAATCTGACGTCCGAGCCCCCTCTCGCCCCTCCCTCGCAGGCTGTGGAAGAGCGCGACGGCCTGAAAGCCTCGCTCGCGGCGACGAACGACGAGCTCGCCAAGTCCAAGGCCAACGCCAACGCGCTGGACGTCTCCGTCGTGCAGCGCGGCGCCTCCGTGGACCGCCTGAAGGTGCGCGACAGATCGCTCTCGGTGCCCCGCGAAAACCCTCGGCGCTGACGGACGGGCGGGGGTCTGGCCCGCCGAAAAGCTTTTTTTTTTTTTTTTTCAATTCGCGAAACGCGAAACGCGCCGCGTCGCGTCGTTTCTCGTTCGCGCGCGATCGATCGACGACTTCCGTCTGTTTAGGGTCCTCCCCACTGACGCACGACGCTTCCCTTCGACACGACACACGCGAACACTAAATCCTAAACCCTGCAGGCGGAGCTCTCCGAGGCGAACGCTTCCCGCCGCGAGCTCGTGGAGCGCGTGGAGCAGAAAAACGCCGAGCTCGCCGAGAAGAACGCGACGACGCAGTCGTACCTCGCCAAAGTCGTGAGCGCGTCCGAGGAGCGCTCGCGCGTGGAGAGCGCGCTTAGAGAGGCGAACGGCAAAGCCAACGCGTTCGACGCCGCGAAGGCGCGCATGGAGCAGGAGGCGACGCTCCTGCAGCAGCACAACGAGTGGCTCCGCGCGGAGCTGCAGCGCAAGTCGGAGGAGCTGCTGAGCGCGCGCAAGGGCGCGAGCGCCGAGGCGCTCGCCGGCGCCGAGGCGCTGGAGCTGGCGAAGCGCGAGGCTGCCTCCGCGCAGCGCGAGCTCGTCGCCTCGAAGGAGGCGCAGATCGCCGCCGAGGCGTCGGCTTTGAAGCGCGCGCAGGAGCTCAAGGCGGCGCGCGAGGCGGCGGCGGCGGCGGAGGCGCACTTCGACAAGGAGCTCGTCACCAGCAAGCGGCTGGCTGAGCTGTACAAGACGCAGGCGGAGGGCCGCGGCGGCAAGACGGAGGAGCTCGAGGGTGTGCTGCAGGCGCTCCGCGACCACTTACGAGAGCTCAAGGAGGAGCACGCGCGCGAGCTCTCTTCGGAGAGAAAGGAACGGCTGGCGGCGGAGAAGGCGCTCACCGAGGCGAAGCTCAACTTTGACGGGCGCGTCGCCGCCGCCGCGCGCATCGGCGCCGGGGACGAAAACACGCTCCCCTCTGCGACGCTCAACGCGGACGAAGAGGCGGGCCCCGCCGCCGCCGCCGGGCGCGCGGGCGGCGCGTTGCTGGCGATGCAGCTGCCGGACGCGTCGGCGGCGGCGCTGCGCCGGGAGAACCTGAGCGTGACTGAGCTGTACACGAAGTACGCGGAAGCCGCCGACGCCTGGCGCGCCGAGTGCTTCGAGCGCAAGCGGCTGCAGAGCACGGTGGACGGCATGATTGCCGAGCTGGAGCAGCGCGCGCCCATGTTGGCGGAGCAGAGGCACGAGTACGAGCGCGCGGTTTCCGCGCACGCCGAGATGCGCGCGCGTCTGGAGACGACCACCGTCGAGCTGCGCCGCATGGAGGCGGAGACCAAGAGCCACGTCGCGGACGCGCGGCACAAGGACCGCGAGGCGCGCGCGCTCGAGGCGCAGTCTGCTGATTTGTCGCGGCAGGTGAAGCTGTTGCTGCACGAGGTTGCGGAGCTGAAGCAGCCCGGATCGGGGCCGGGCGTTCCCGCGCGCGTCGCGCGCGCCGCCGTGGACGCCGCCTCGGTGGTGACCGCCGAGCTGGTGGACTTCAAGAGCGTCGAGGAGCTGCAGGACCAGAACAAGCGCCAGCTCTCTGTGATCCGCGCGCTGTCCCTGGACCAGGAGGAGCAGGGCGCGCGGCTCAAGGAGCAGTACCAGGCGGAGGTGGACAAGATCAAGCGCGAGGCGCGCGAGGCGCTGGACGACCTGGAGAGCAGGAAGCAGAAGACGCAGACCATGGTGGAGGCGATTGTGCGCCAGCGGGACATGTACAAGGCGCTCTACGCGGGCGGCGGCGCGGGCGACGCCGGCGCCGTCGCCGACGCCGACGCGGCGGCGCTCTCGCTGGCGGCGGCGGCGTCCGCGTCGCTGGGCGGCGGCGGCGGCGGCGGCGGCGGCGGCGACTCCGCCGCGCGGCTCGCCGCCGTGAACGCTGAGCTCCAGACGCAGCTGGCGAAGGTCAAGGAGGAGAGCGCGGCGAACGCGGACGTGCTCCGCGCGCAGGCGGATGACCACCGCGCCGCCGCGGTGGAGGCGAAGGCGTCGGCGGCGACGGCGTCGGCGCGCGCCGAGTTCGAGGCGAGCCGCTACGCCACGCTGTCCGAGTCCGCGGAGACGCTCAGGCGGGACCTGCGCGAGCTCCTCGACAAAAACGCGGGCGCCGCGAAGCGCGTCGCCGAGTTCGAGGCGACCCTGCGCGAACAGTCGGCGCGCCTCGACGCCGCCGAGGACCGCGCGTCGGCGGCGGAGGCGGAGGCGCGCCGCGCCGAGAGCGAGCGGCGCGTGTTGGCGGAGGCGGAGCGCCGCGCCGCGGAGACCGCGGCGCGCGCCACCGCGGACAAGAACAAGCTCGAGGCGGCTCGCGACGCCGCGCTCGCCGTGAAGGCGGCGCGCGAGGAGGATCTGGGCCGCGAGCGCGAGCGCCTGGCTGGCGAGACGGCGCGGCTGCAGAAGGAGTGGGCGCAGGCGCGGAGCGAGCTGGACGCCGAGCGCGACCGCGCGCGCGGTGCGCAGGCGGCGAAGGATGCGCTCGCGGAGCGCTCCGCCGCGCGCGCCGCCGAGGACGAGGCGCGCGCGACGAAGCTCCGCGAGGACCGCGCTGAGGCGGAGAAGCGCGCGCAGGTTGCGGAGGCGAAGGTTGTGCTCCTGGAGGGGCAGGTGACCAAGGCGGAGGAGCGCCTGCGCGCGGCGACGTACGTGCGCGGCGGGCGGGGGTCGAGTCTCTCCGCGGCGGCGGAGGCGGAGGGCGTGGTGGCCGGCGCGACGGCGGGCGCGGGCTCGCCCGCGGAGACGCCGCGCGAGATGGAGCTGCTCGCGGCGGCGATTACCGCCGGTGAGGACGCCGCCGCCGCCAAGGAGGCGGCGGACGCCGCCAACGCGCACGCCGCGCACTACCGCGCGCTCGCCGAGGCGAACGACGCCGCCGTCAAGGAGATGCAGGGCGCGTTTGACGAGATGAAGAAGAGCAGCGTCGCGGACCTGGAGAAGAAACAGAAGGCGCTCGAGAACGCGGTGGCGCGGGCGGAGGAGGCGGAGCGAACCGCCGCCGGCGCGTGGCAAAAACGCGCGGAGGAGGCGGAGAAGAAGGCGCGAGGGGTGACGGAAGCCGAGTCCAAGGCGCGCGCCGCTGTCGCCGCCGCCGCCGCCGCGGAAGCCGCCAAAGCCGACGCCGAGGGCCGCGTCGCCGCGCTCCTCTCGGACGTCGAGGCGCACCGCGCGCAGATGCGCTCGGCGCAGCAGATGTACGAGCAGGAGGTGGTGCAGCACGCGACGGACATCAAGCGGCTCTCCGAGGAGGAGGCTCGGCGCGCCGAGGACGCCGAGGCGCTGGCGTCGGCGCGCGACGCGGCGAAGGAGGCGGCGGAGGCGGCGGCGGAGTCGGAGCGGCGCTTCGCGGATGAGCTCGGCGCGTCTGAGACGGCTCGGCGCGACGCCGAGGCGAAGACGGTGGGCTTACAGAAGCAGAACGCGCTTCTGCTCGGCCAACTCGAGGATGCGCAGAAAGCCGCGGACGGCGTCGCGGACGAGGATGGCGAGAACGCCGGCCGGCGGAAGCTCCACGAAGTCGTCACGTTTCTGCGCAACGAGAAGGAAGCCGCGCTCGGGCAGGTGGAGGTGCTGAGCCTGGAGGTTTCGCGGTGGAAGCGGTCGGCGGAGACGTCCAAGGCGGAGTCTGCGCAGTCGGCGAAGCGAGCCAAGGAGCTCGAGAAGCGCGTCGGCAAGACGACGAGCGAGGGCGAGAGCAAGATCGAGGCGCTCAAGGCGAAGATCGAGCACCTCAACGTGGTGAGCGAGAGCAACGCCGCGCTGAGAGCCGAGCTCGACGCCTCCAAGAAAGCCGTCGCCGAGGAAAAGAAAAAGGCGAAAGCCGCGTCGGCGGCGGAGGAACGCGCGCGCAAAGCCGCGGCGGCGGCGAAGGCTGAGGCGGACGGCGCCGCGGGCGAGCGCGAAATTCTGAAACAAGACGCCGCGCGCTGGGAGGCCAGGACCACGCAGCTTCTGGAGAAGTACGGCCAGGTGGACGTCGCCGAGTACGAGCGCGTCAAAGCCGAGCTCGCCGCGGCGAAGAAGGGCACGGATGAGGGTGTGAAGGAGGCGAAGAAAACCGCCGCCGAGGCGGCGAAGGCGGCGAAGGCGGCGGAGAAGGAGCTGGAGACGGTCAAGGCCAAGGCGGAGAAGTCGGCGTCCCAGCTGGAGATTGCCAAGAAGCACCTCAAGGCCTACAACCCCGACGGGCTGTCCGTGGTGAAGTGGCGCGAGGCGCAGGCGAAGATCAAGAAGGACGCCGAGGCGAGCGAAGCCGCCGCCGAAAAGTGGGCCGAGGAGCGCGCGGCGCTCGAGACGAAGGCGGCGGAGGCGGAGGCGGCGGCGGCCAAGGCCCGGGAGGAGGCTGCCGCCGCCGCGGAGGCTGCCGCGGCGGCGGCGGCCGAGCCCGCCGGCATGGACGTGGACGCGCCCGCGGAGGCGCCCGCGGCGTGGGAGAAGGAGAAGGCGGAGCTGGAGGCGAAGCTGGCGGCGGCGACGGGCGCCGCCGCCGGCGAAGCCGAGGGGAGCACCGCGGAGATGGTGACCAAGCTCCGCGGCGTGGCGCAGAAGAAGGCGCAGGCGGTGACGAAGCTGCAGCAGCAGCTCGCGCAGCAGAAGGCCATGCTGGACGAGGCGGTCGCCGAAAAGGAGAAGGCCACCGCCGAGCGCGACGCCGCGTCGAAGCGCGCCGCGGACCTCGAAAAGGCTACCGCTGAGGCGGCGCCCGCGGCTCCAGCGGCGGCTCCGGCGGCGGCTCCGGCGGCGGCTCCGGCTCCGGCGGCGGCGGCGCCTGAAGAGAAGGAGAAGGCGCCCCCCTCGGCGGCGCCCGCGGCGGCGGCGGCGGCGGCGGTTCCCGCCGCCGCGGCGCCTGATCCAGGCGCACCATCCGCTTCGGCCGCGCCCGCCTCGCCCAAGATGACCAAGGCGGAGAAGAAGAAGGCGCTCATGGAGGCGCGCAAGGCGAAGGCGGCGGAGGCGAAGGCGGCGGCGGCG
>Ga0181561_10000847_pt1 | contig 26628 bp, 15 predicted proteins | sample 011ome_19_FD_133760 | JGI IMG/M metagenome (GOLD analysis project Ga0181561, IMG submission 133760) | Coastal salt marsh microbial communities from the Groves Creek Marsh, Skidaway Island, Georgia - 011510BT metaG (megahit assembly) | ecosystem: Environmental > Aquatic > Marine > Intertidal... | reverse complement strand
TGAAAATATTGATGTAATTAATTTTACTAACAATATACAACTCTTAATAACAAGAGCTTTAAGTCCAGCACGAGTTACTTCTGTGAAAATTAATGAGGAAGCTAAAACGGCTGAGGTTTACCTAAAACCAGAAGAGGTTTCTAAAGCCATTGGCCGAGGAGGTCATAATATACGATTAGCTGGTCAATTGACTGGTTATGAAATAGATGTGTTTAGAGAAGGTGTAGAGGAAGATGTGGAACTTACGGAATTCTCAGATGAAATTGAAGGGTGGATTATTGAAGCCTTTAAGGCAATTGGACTTGATACTGCAAGAGCAGTTTTGGAACAAGATGTTAAAGATTTAGAAAAACGAACCGATTTAGAAGAGGAAACAATTTTAGATGTTGTTCGTATCTTAAAAGAAGAATTAGAAGATTAAGCTATATATTAGCGAATAAATTAGAAGCAAGAACGTTTTTTATGGCAGATAATGCGACAATAAGGCTCAATAAAGTTTTAAGAGAACTCAATATTTCACTTGATAGAGCAGTGGATTACCTCAAATCGCAAAATGTTGAGATCGAGGCACGTCCTACTACAAAAATATCAGAGGAGATACATCAAGTATTGTTGGATGAGTTTCAAACCGATATGACCAAAAAAGTTGCTTCTAAGGAAGTGAGTGAGGAAAAGCGCAAAGAAAAGGAGGCTTTATTAGCTAAATTGGAGAGGGAAAATGAGCAAAAGCGTATCGCTCAAGAAAAAAAAGAGCAAGAGGTTATCAAAGCTAAAAGTGGGTTGAATAAACCTAAAATGGTAGGCAAAATTGACTTGGATGCTCCTAAAAAATCAGTGGAGGTTGATAAAATTGACAACCCAAAGGTAGAAGCTGTCGAGGAAGTACCTGTTGAGATTAAAACAGAAAAAGAAGTAGAAGAACAAGTACAAGTAAACGAGAAGAAGGAAGTACAAGAAGTTACCGTTGCCGTTCCTGAAGAAAGTGTACAAGAACCTAACGAAGTGCTTGATGTTACGCCACCTTTACAAGAAGAAAAGGAAGCGGTTTCTAAAATACCAGAAGAACACGTTGACGCCATTGAAGAAGACCAAGATGATAATCAAATAAAGACGATTTATACCAAATTATCTGGACCTAAAATTACAGGAGATAAAATTGATTTAAGTCAGTTCAATAAACCCAAAAAGAAAAAGCCTACACCTCCATCTTCTAATGAGGATAAAAAACGCAAACGTAAAAGAATTACTTCCAATAATTCTCCTGCGGGAAAGGATAATGCCAAGTCTAAACGCGTAGTAGGAAAACGTCCTGCAGTTATCAAGGAGGGTCCAACTGATGAAGAAGTTCAAAGACAAGTAAGAGAAACGCTTGAAAAACTTCAAGGAAAATCCAAGGGTAAAGGAGCTAAATATAGAAGAGACAAGAGAGAGCAGCACAAACAACAATCGGAACAAGAGAAAGAACAACAAGCTCTTGAGAGTAAAATCATTAAAGTAACAGAATTTGTTACGGCTAATGAAATTGCTACGATGATGAGTGTGTCTCCAACTGATATTATTTCTGCATGTATGTCACTTGGTATGATGGTAACCATGAATCAGCGTCTAGATGCTGAGACCTTAAGTATTGTTGCTGAGGAATTTGGATATAAAGTAGAGTTTGTTACCGCTGATGTAGAAGAAGAAACGGAAGAAGTTATAGATGCTCCTGAATCGCTACAACCAAGAGCACCAATTGTTACTGTAATGGGACATGTTGATCATGGAAAAACATCGCTGTTGGATTATGTACGAAAAGAAAACGTTATCGCAGGTGAGAGTGGAGGAATTACTCAGCATATCGGAGCTTATGGTGTTAAGCTAGATAATGGAGAACGAATTACATTTTTAGATACTCCTGGTCACGAGGCTTTTACAGCGATGCGTGCACGTGGAGCTCAAATAACAGATATTGCAATTATTGTGATTGCTGCAGATGATGATATAATGCCGCAAACCAAAGAGGCTATATCTCACGCTCAGGCCGCTGGAGTTCCAATTGTATTTGCGATTAACAAGGTGGACCGTCCTACGGCTAATCCAGATAAGATAAAAGAAGGATTAGCAAGTATGAACTTATTAGTAGAAGATTGGGGAGGAAAAGTTCAATCTCATGATATTTCTGCTAAAACAGGTCAAGGAGTAAAAGAATTACTTGAAAAGGTATTATTGGAAGCAGAGCTTTTAGAGTTAAAAGCTAATCCTGATAAATTAGCAGTTGGATCAGTAGTTGAAGCCTTTTTAGATAAGGGTAGAGGTTATGTATCCACTATAATTGTTCAAGCTGGTACCCTTAAAATTGGAGATTATGTGTTAGCTGGTACGTGCAGTGGTAAAGTAAAAGCGATGCATGATGAGCGAGGTCATTCGGTAAAAGAAGCAGGTCCATCAACACCTATTTCTATACTTGGGCTAGATGGAGCTCCTCAGGCTGGAGATAAGTTTTCGGTGTTGGAAGATGAGCGTGAAGCAAAACAAATTGCGACGAAGCGTTCTCAATTACAAAGAGAACAATCCGTGAGAACTCAACGTCATATTACTCTTGATGAAATTGGAAGACGTATTGCTCTTGGAGACTTTAAAGAGTTGAATGTTATTCTTAAAGGTGATGTAGATGGTTCTGTTGAAGCACTCACAGATTCATTCCAAAAATTATCGACTGATGAAATTCAGGTTAATATCATCCATAAAGGAGTAGGTCCTATTACTGAATCTGATGTATTATTAGCTTCTGCTTCTGATGCTGTTGTGATTGGATTTAATGTACGTCCAATGGGTAATGCCCGTGACATTGCTGAGAAAGAGGAAATCGATATCAGAATGTATTCGATCATTTACGATGCAATTAATGAGCTTAAAGATGCCATGGAAGGTATGTTATCTCCAGAGATGAAAGAAGAGATTACAGGTACTGCCGAAATTAGAGAAACATTCAAGATTTCTAAAATTGGTACTATTGCTGGATGTATGGTTCTTACAGGAAAAATATTTAGAAATTCTCAAATTCGTCTCATAAGAGATGGAGTGGTGGTATTTACAGGAGAATTATCCTCGTTAAAACGTTTTAAAGATGATGTAAAAGAAGTTGCAAAAGGCTATGATTGTGGATTACAAGTTAAAAACTACAATGATATTAAAGAAGGAGATGTAGTTGAAGCGTTCCAAGAAGTTGCGATTAAGAAAAAGCTCAAGTAGTAACTAACTTATATATTTGAAAAATCCAGTACGAGTTACTGGATTTTTTTTGGTTTTAACAATACTGCTGAGGGATATTTTTTTCTAATGGCTATCAGATTTTTTTCAGCTTCAAGTCGATTTTTAAAGGCTCCCACACGAACTCTGTAGCTAGGAGATATAAAGTCAATACTCGTTGGCCAATCTTTAAATAGTTCAATGGCTTCTTTTTCGATTTCTTGAGCTTGAGATAGCCCTCCTGAAAACAGTTGAATCCTATAATCACTTAAATTAAATTGATAGTTTTTGTAGGCGCCTAAGAGTAACTCTATTTTTTGAGTTTCGTCCAGGGTTTCTAGAGTTAAGCTATCAATTTGAGCTGATAATGAAAATGTACTAACGCCAGCTAAAACAGCAATTAATCCTTTCTTGTTCATAGTATTAAATTGTTTTTCAAAGGTATTACAAAGTCTATTCCAAACACCAAACTGAAACGCTATTTAGACTGATTATAAATTAAAAATTTAGAAACCTCTAACAATTCATAAATAAAGTTGTTTGTTTATTTTTGTGGCGTTGTTTATCACATATAAAACTGATAACATCAATTAAGTATATACAGCAATATTTATATAATATGAAACAGGTACTATACCGCAATCCACTTAATTTCTTATTCGGAGCCTTCTTAACTCTGTTATTATTTACTCCCACCTCTTTAATGGCTCAAGACCAACTAGGTGATGCCGCTAAGGGTAAGCAGTTATTTAATCAAAATTGTGCTGCTTGTCATGCGCTTAATAGAAAAATGACTGGACCAGCACTGGCCGGAGTATACGATAAATACGATGGAGATATCGAGTGGTTACGCAAATGGATTAAGAACAATCAGTCTTTGATTAAAGCAGGAGATGAGAGAGCTTTGGCGATCTACAACGAGTATAATCAAACTGCAATGAATGCTTTTCCAACTTTGAGTGATCAGGATATTAGCGATATTCTTGCTTATACGCAAGCGCCACCTCCTGCTCCAGTTCAAGCTGTTCCAACAGCTTCAACTGCTCAACCTTCAGCAGGATCTGGAGTTAGTCAAGAGGTGCTTTTAGGGGCATTGGCTGTTGTATTGGGTCTTTTAGTGATGATGTTGTATTTAGTTACAAAAACATTGAAGCGCTTTGCTACTGCAAATGGAATTGAAGTTAAAGTTACTAAACGTAAATCTATTTGGAAAGCATATGCACAAAACCAATTCTTGATTCTTGTTACTGTAATTCTATTGTTATTGGCTTCGGCTTACCAAATGTATGGTTATTTTATGCAAATAGGAGTTGATCAAGGATATGCCCCAATTCAACCTATTCATTTTTCTCATAAAATTCATGCAGGTGATAATAAAATAGACTGTAAGTTTTGTCATTCATCTGCCAGAACATCAAAGTATTCTGGAATTCCATCGCTAGAAAACTGTATGAATTGCCACAAGTCAATTTATGAGTATAAAGGAAATTCAGAAGGACCTTCTGCTGAAGATTTGGCAAATGGATACACCAATGAATTCTATACGGGTGAAATCAAAAAATTATACGCAGCGGTAGGTTGGGATGAAAATAATCAAGAATATACGGGAGAATCTAAACCTGTTGAATGGGTTCGTGTACACAAACTACCAGATTTTGCATACTTCAATCATTCACAGCACGTAACTGTAGCTGGAGTTCAATGTCAGACTTGTCATGGTCCAGTGGAGACCATGGAGATTTTAGAACAATACTCACCCCTCACAATGGGTTGGTGTATCAATTGTCATAGAACTACCAATGTGAATGTAAAGGATAATAAGTATTACGAAAGTATTCATAAAGCATTATCAGAAAAGTACGGTGTAGAAGAGTTAACTGCAGCCCAAATGGGAGGATTAGAATGCGGTAAATGTCACTACTAATAAATTAGAAACAGAAGAACATTATATATCTTATGGCATCAAACAAAAAATACTGGAAAAGCGAAGCGGAATTACTTCCAAACGATCCTATTGTTGAGACGCTAAAACAAAACGAATTTGTTGAGCATTTACCTGTAGATCAATTTATGGGGGACAAAAACACCTTGTCTGAAACGTCTACTAACAGAAGAGATTTTTTAAAGTTTGTTGGTTTTAGTACAGCAGCAGCTTCTTTAGCTGCATGTGAGGGTCCAGTAATTAAAACCATTCCTTATGTGATACAACCTGAAGAGATTGTTCCAGGGGTAGCTAACTATTACGCTACAACAATTGCTAATGGTTTTGATTTCGCTAGTATCTTAGTGAAAACTAGAGAAGGTAGACCTATTAAAGTTGAAAACAATAAGGAAGCTTCTGTAAAGGGTGTAGCTAATGCTCGTGTGCAGGCTTCTGTTTTATCACTCTATGACGCTTCTCGTCTTCAAGGTCCTTTAAAAGGTTCTGAACCAATTTCTTGGGACGATCTAGATATTGCAATGATTACGCATTTAGAAGCTACAAAAGGTGGTTCAAAAGCAGTTGTATTGATGACGCCAACTTATGCAAGTCCTTCTGCTGAAAAATTAATTCAAGAATTACAAGATAAATACCCACAAGTTAAACATATCACTTATGATGCTGTATCATCTGATGCTGCATTGCATGCGTACCAGGAAGTTTATGGTGAGCGTGCTTTGGCTGATTATGATTTTGAGAAGGCTGATGTTATTGTTTCTTTTGGTGCTGATTTCTTAGGAGATTGGCAAGGTGGTGGATATGATACTGGATATGCTAAAGGTAGAATACCAGCTGAAGGTAAGATGTCTAAGCATTTCCAAGTAGAAGCTAATATGACCCTAAGTGGTGCCAATGCAGATAAAAGAATTTTAGCTAATTCTAGTTCTCAAAAGAAACTTGTTGCTGCTTTATACGGTGAGTTATCTGGTGCTGCTGTATCAGCTAGTCTTTCTAATGCTGAGCAAGAAGCGTTAAACGCTATTGCAGCTTCTGTTAAAAAAGCAGGTTCAAAAGCAGTTGTTGTTTCAGGATTAGATTGTAATAAAACTCAACGTGTTGTTTTAGCTATAAATAATTTACTGAAAAGTGAAGCTTTTGATGCTTCCAATCCAAAATATATCAGATCTTCTTCTAACAAAGCAATAACTAAGCTGATCGAAGATATGAATGCCGGAATGGTAAGTGCTTTAATTACTGATGGAATAAATCCATCCTATAGCTTACCACAAGCGGCTGAGTTTAATGCTGCTTTAACTAATGTATCATTAACTATAGCTTATTCTCAATTAGCAAATGAAACAGTTGAAGCATTCCAATATGCTGGAGCTGCTTCTCATTATTTAGAATCTTGGGGAGATGTTCAAATTAAGAAAGGTCATTATAGTCTTCAACAACCTGCTATAAAAGAATTGTTTGATACTAAACAATTTCAATCATCAATTTTGACCTGGTTAGGTAAAGGGGATACTTCTTATTTTGATTATATTCAATCAAATTGGAAGGCCTCTATCTTAGATGGTGTATCCTTCAATCAAGCCTTACATGATGGTGTATTTGTAGCGGCCAAAAAGAAAGCATCTTATGTTGATATTGATGCTCTTGAAGCTGCTAATCATATTGCTGGAGAATCTGCTCCTGCAATGGAACTTCATTTGTATACCAGTACAGCAATGGGTGATGGTGCTGAATTTAATAATCCTTGGTTACAAGAATTACCTGATCCGATAACCCGTGCAAGTTGGGATAATTATGCATTAATTTCTAAAGCAGATGCCACTTCTCTAGGAGTAGTAAATGAACATGTAGCTAATGGTGGTCTTGATGGATCTTATGTGAACTTAACAGTTGATAGTGTACGTATTACAGTTCCTGCGATTATTCAACCTGGTCAAGCTCCAGGAACAATTGGACTTGCCTTAGGATATGGAAAAAAGGCTGGTATTAAATCTGAAATGCAAGTCGGAGTTAATGCTTATAGCTTATATAAAGGGTTTAAAAATACTCAAAATGTAAGTATTGAACTTGCTTCAGGAATGCATCAATTTGCATGTGTGCAGCTTCAAAATACATTAATGGGTAGAGGTGATATCATCAAGGAAACTACCCTAGAGATATTTAATACTAAAGAAGCTTCTTATTGGAATGAATCTCCAAAAGTTTCTTTAGATCATCAAGAAGTGGAAGCAACTTCTGTGAGTTTATGGGATGACTTTGATCGTTCTATAGGACATCACTTTAATCTTTCCATAGATCTTAATGCTTGTACTGGATGTGGGGCTTGTGTTATTGCATGTCACGCTGAAAATAACGTACCTGTAGTAGGTAAGGAAGAGATAAGAAAATCAAGAGATATGCATTGGTTGCGTATCGATCGTTACTATTCTTCAGAAGAAGCTTTTGAAGGTGATAATGAGAAGAAAGAAAACTTTAGTGGATTATTTGGTGAAGAGGGTTCTTTAGGTGGATTTAACTCTATGGAAGATCCATCAGAAAATCCTCAAGTTGCTTTTCAACCAGTAATGTGTCAACATTGTAATCATGCTCCATGTGAGACTGTTTGTCCTGTAGCTGCTACTTCGCACTCTAGACAAGGACAAAACCATATGGCTTATAACCGTTGTGTTGGAACACGTTACTGTGCCAATAACTGTCCTTATAAAGTAAGACGTTTTAACTGGTTCTTGTATAACAACAATGACGAGTTTGATTTCCACATGAACAATGATCTGGGTAAAATGGTTATTAATCCTGATGTGAACGTACGTTCACGTGGGGTTATGGAGAAATGTTCCATGTGTATTCAAAAGACTCAAAAAACTATTCTCGATGCTAAAAGAGATGGTAGACAAATTAAGGATGGTGAATTCCAAACTGCTTGTTCTGCTGCTTGTGGTAATGGAGCGATGGTTTTTGGAGATATCAATGATGCTGAAAGTAAAATCGCAGCACTTAAAGAAAATGATCGTATGTATCACTTATTAGAGCATGTTGGGACAAAACCTAATGTGATGTATCAAGTGAAAGTAAGAAATACATCAGAAGCATAATAATAAATAACGAACGTAACTATATATAAATTATGGCGTCGCATTACGAAGCACCTATACGTAAACCACTTGTTTTAGGAGATAAAGGTTACCACGATGTAACTGTAGATATCGCTGCTCCTGTTGAAGGAAAAGCAAATAAACATTGGTGGATCGTTTTTTCAATTGCTCTAACTGCCTTTCTTTGGGGATTAGGTAGTATTATTTACACTATATCTACTGGTATTGGTACATGGGGATTAAACAAGACCGTTGGTTGGGCTTGGGATATTACTAACTTTGTTTGGTGGGTAGGTATTGGTCACGCAGGTACACTTATTTCTGCTGTGCTATTACTCTTTAGACAAAAATGGAGAATGGCAGTAAACCGTTCAGCGGAGGCAATGACTATTTTCTCTGTGGTACAAGCTGGTTTATTTCCAATTATTCACATGGGACGTCCATGGTTAGCGTATTGGGTAGTTCCAATTCCAAACCAATTTGGATCACTATGGGTTAACTTTAACTCTCCATTGTTATGGGATGTATTCGCCATCTCAACATATTTATCGGTATCATTAGTATTTTGGTGGACTGGTTTATTACCTGATTTTGCAATGATTCGTGATCGTGCTGTTAAACCGTTCCAAAAGAAAATATACAGCTTAGTGAGTTTTGGATGGACAGGTCGTGCTAAAGATTGGCAACGTTTTGAAGAGGTTTCATTAGTATTAGCAGGTTTAGCAACACCATTAGTACTTTCCGTACATACTATTGTATCATTTGATTTTGCCACTTCTGTGATTCCTGGTTGGCATACTACCATCTTCCCACCATACTTTGTTGCTGGTGCGATTTTCTCAGGTTTTGCAATGGTAAATACGCTTCTGATTATAATGAGAAAGGTGTCTAATTTAGAAGCTTATATCACCATCCAACATATTGAACTTATGAATATTGTAATTATGATTACAGGTTCTATCGTTGGTTGTGCTTATATTACTGAGTTGTTTGTTGCTTGGTATTCTGGAGTTGAATACGAACAGTATGCGTTCTTAAACAGAGCAACTGGTCCTTACGCTTGGGCGTATTGGTCAATGATGACTTGTAATGTATTCTCTCCACAATTTATGTGGTTCAAACGACTTAGAACATCCATTATGTTTTCGTTCTTTATTTCGATTGTTGTAAACATTGGAATGTGGTTCGAGCGTTTTGTGATTATTGTAACTTCACTTCATAGAGATTACTTACCATCATCTTGGACAATGTTTTCTCCAACATTTGTAGATATTGGAATTTTTGTGGGAACCATTGGATTTTTCTTTGTCCTCTTCTTATTATATGCAAGAACATTCCCTGTAATTGCTCAGGCTGAGGTAAAGACCATTTTAAAATCTTCTGGTGAGAAGTATAAAAAATTAAGAGATGCTGGAAAGCCTTTATACGAAATGCCTACGGCAGCTCCAAAGGATACAACAGCAAAAAAATCAACTAAAAAGGATCAATAGTTATGGCATCTAAAGTAGTTCAAGCATTTTATACGGACGACGATATTCTTTTGTTAGCTGTTAAGAAAGTAAAAGAAGCAAACTATCATATTGAAGAGGTGTATACTCCTTTTCCAGTTCACGGTTTAGATAAGGCAATGGGGCTAGCTCCAACAAGATTAGCAATTGCTGCCTTTATTTATGGACTCATCGGTTTATCGGTCGCTGTCACTATGATGAATTTCATCATGATTCAAGATTGGCCTCAAGATATTGGAGGTAAACCTAGCTTTTCTTATCTCGAAAATATGCCTGCATTTGTTCCAATTATGTTCGAGTTAACGGTATTTTTTGCAGCGCACCTTATGGTAATCACTTTTTATATGCGTTCTAAATTATGGCCATTTAAAAAGGCAGAAAATCCAGATGTTCGTTCAACTGATGACCATTTTATTATGGAAATAGCAGCAGGTGCAAAAGAAGCTGAGCTTAAAGAACTCTTAGCTGATACCGGTGCCGTAGAAATTAAATCTGATGAAAAGTAGTAAGCATATCATGAAGTATAGTATTAAAACCATAGTATTAGTTGCAGTTACAGCTATTTTAGCTTCTTGTAACACTGATAACAACAGTAGAAATTACGTGTTTTTTCCTAATATGTATGAAGATGTAGGTTATGACACTTATTTGCCTATTGAATTTATGAATGCATCTGCAGCAGGTACTCCTGCAACTAATAGTGTAGCTAGAGGTCACATGCCTTATGATTATCCAAATACAATTAAGGGAAAAGAAGCTGCTCGTATTCAACCCGTACCGTTTGATGATATAAATTCTGAAGAGAATTTAAAAGTAGGTAAGGAACTTTTTAATATCTACTGTGCAATTTGTCACGGAACTAAAGGTGATGGTCAAGGTAATTTGGTGAAGCGTGACAAGATCTTAGGTGTACCAACCTATTCGGATCCTGCCAGAAATATTACCATTGGTACTGCTTACCATACCATTTTTTATGGTCTTAATTCAATGGGTTCCTACAAGAATCAATTAAATTATAAAGAGCGTTGGTTAGTTTCTAATTACGTGATGAAGCTAAAAAAAGACTTAACAAAATAATTACCGATAAGTAAAGTAATATGTACACATTTTCAAATAGACTTAGAATAGCTTCCTTCATCCTTATGGCTGTTGGAGTTATTGGTATAGCAATAGGGTTTATATCTGCTCCTTCAACTGTAGAAGAAGCTAAGGCAATCGTAGCTCAACACGATTCTGGCCATGGCGACAGTCATGAAGCGTCATCTCATCAACAGGCCGCTGAGACACACGCTATGTCTAGTGACTCTCACGAATCAGTTTCATCACATGATGCAGAACACGATACGCATTTGCTGCATCAATTACAAAACAAACCATGGGCTGCTGTTTATGTTGCTGCCTTGTTTTTCTTGTTTATTTCACTTGGTGTTTTAGCATTCTACGGAATAAATCGTGCAGCTCAAGCCGGTTGGTCTCCATTGTTATTTAGAGTTATGGAAGGAATAACTGCCTATCTGGTTCCTGGAGGGATCATCCTTTTTGTTCTACTTGCTATGTCAGTAGCACATATGAATCACTTATTTGTGTGGTTAGATCCAGAAGTGGTTGCACATGATAAACTCATTCAAGGAAAATCTGGTTATTTAAATGGAGCTGGATTACTTATTAGAGCAGTTATTTTCATAGGAGGATGGATTGCGTATAGAACCCTTTCAAGAAAGTGGTCACTAGCTCAAGACAAGGCTAACGATACTACTAATTTTGTTAAGAATTTTAGACTTTCTGCTGGTTTCTTAGTGTTTTTCCTTATCTCTGAATCAATGATGTCATGGGATTGGGTAATGAGTGTTGATCCTCATTGGTTTAGTACCTTATTTGGATGGTATGTATTTGCAACTATGTTCGTGTCTGCAATTACCGTACTAGCAATTATTACAATCTATTTAAAATCTAAAGGATACTTGGAACAAGTAAATAATAGCCATATCCATGATTTAGCTAAGTTTATGTTTGCATTTTCTATCTTTTGGACTTATTTATGGTTCTCTCAATTTATGTTGATTTGGTATTCCAATATTCCAGAAGAGGTTACTTATTTTGTAACTAGAATTCAAGATTTTAAACTATCTTATTTCTTAATGATTGCCATAAACTTTGTTTTACCTGTATTATTATTGATCAATTCTGATTTTAAACGAATCAATTGGTTGGTTATTATGACTGGTTTAATCATTTTATTTGGACATTATTTAGATGTATACCATATGATAATTCCAGCAACTGTTGGCGATCAATGGTCTATTGGACTGACGGAAATCAGTGCGCTTTTATTCTTTGCTGGTTTATTTATTTTTGTAGTATTCACCGAATTAACTAAGGCACCAATTACTCCAGAAAATAACCCGCTGATTGAGGAGAGTAAGCATTTTCATTATTAATAAACAACGTAAACAATTATATATACGATGACTTCATTTTTAACCATAGCTGTTTTAGTTTTTCTTGGAGCTGCAATTTATCAGATGACCAAGATCTTTGAATTGTCACAAGCAGGGAAAGATCACAATCAAATTGCCAATGACAAGGATAATAAAATCAATGGCTATTTGATGTTTGGATTTTTAATTTTCATTTATGGAATTACCATCTTTAGTTTTGTAAAATATACGAAGGTATTACTTCCTGCAGCATCTTCTGAACATGGTTCTGATTATGATGCTTTGATGATTACTTCATTTGCACTAATACTAGTTGTGCTTGTTATAGTTCAAGCTTTATTACATTATTTTGCTTTTAAATATAGAGGTAAACAAGGGGTTAAGGCACTTTATTATGCTGACAATAATAAATTAGAATTGTTATGGACAGGAATTCCAGTTGTTGCTCTAGCAGTATTAATTCTTTGGGGATTATATACCTGGACTGAAATAATGGATATTAATGACGATGACGATCCTATTGTCATTGAATTGTATGCACAACAATTTAATTGGACAGCCCGCTATGCTGGAGATGATAATGTATTGGGAGAAGCTAACGTACGTTTAATTGATATTGATCGTGCTAATATTCTTGGTGTTGATGAGTCTGATAGCTATGCTTCTGATGATGTTATTGTAAAAGAACTACACTTACCTGTTGGTAGAAAAGTAAACTTTAAAATGCGTTCACAAGATGTATTGCACTCTGCGTATATGCCTCATTTTAGAGCCCAGATGAACTGTGTTCCAGGTATGATCACTGAGTTTTCTTTTACGCCTACCGTAACAACTGCAGAAATGCGAGAAACAAAAGCTACTAAGGCTAAAGTAGCTCGTACCAATGCAATTAGAGCTGAAAGAGCTGCTCGTGGTGAAGATAATTCTGATCCATGGGAGTTTGATTATATTTTGCTTTGTAATAAGATTTGTGGAAAATCACATTACAATATGCAAATGAAAATTATTGTTGAAGATGAAGAATCCTTCCAAGAATGGTTGGCTTCTCAAGCTACTTTTGGTCAACAAATGACCGCTAATTAAGATTTATTTAAACACACAAATTAATATATTCCAAATATGTCTGCACACGCAAACGAACATTTAGAAGATCACGGGCATCACCACAAAGAAACTTTTGTAACAAAGTATATCTTTAGCCAGGATCACAAGATGATTGCCAAACAGTACTTAATTACTGGATTGATCATGGGAGCAATTGGTATTGCTATGTCTATTCTTTTTAGAATGCAATTAGCTTGGCCAGGTAAGTCTTTCCCAATTTTTGAAGCCCTACTTGGAAAGTGGGCTCCAGATGGTGTAATGGATGCTGAAATGTACTTATCCTTGGTTACTATTCATGGAACGATCATGGTCTTTTTTGTGCTTACTGCTGGATTAAGTGGTACTTTTAGTAATCTATTAATTCCATTGCAAATTGGAGCAAGGGATATGGGATCTGGATTCTTGAATATGTTATCGTATTGGTTGTTCTTTATTTCAGCTTCTATCATGTTATTGTCCTTATTTGTTGAAACTGGTGCAGCATCAGCTGGATGGACTATTTATCCGCCGCTTTCTGCTCTTCCAATGGCTCAATCTGGATCTGGTCTAGGAATGACCTTGTGGTTAGTTTCTATGGCTATTTTTATTGCATCTTCACTTTTAGGTTCCTTAAACTATATCGTAACTGTTCTTAATTTAAGAACAAAAGGAATGTCAATGACACGTTTGCCATTAACAATTTGGGCGTTTTTTGTAACGGCTATTATCGGTGTGGTTTCATTTCCTGTACTTTTATCTGCAGCTTTATTGATGATTATGGATAGAAGTTTTGGTACATCATTTTACTTATCAGATATCTTTATACAAGGCGAAGTATTGCACTATCAAGGAGGTTCTCCAGTGCTTTATGAACATTTGTTTTGGTTTTTGGGTCACCCAGAAGTTTATATTGTGTTATTACCTGCTTTAGGAATTACTTCCGAAGTTATGTCTACTAATGCTCGTAAACCAATTTTTGGATATAGAGCTATGGTAACTTCCATCATTGCTATTGCATTTTTATCTACAATAGTATGGGGTCACCACATGTTTGTATCTGGTATGAACCCATTCTTAGGTTCTGTTTTTACATTTACAACCTTACTTATTGCAATTCCATCTGCTGTTAAAGCATTTAACTATATTACTACACTATGGAAAGGTAATCTTCAATTTAATCCTGGAATGTTATTCTCTATTGGTCTTGTTTCGACCTTTGTAACTGGAGGTTTAACCGGAATCATTCTTGGAGACTCTACCTTAGATATCAACGTTCATGACACCTATTTTGTTGTAGCTCACTTTCACTTAGTAATGGGGATATCTGCTCTTTATGGTCTATTTGCTGGGGTATACCATTGGTTCCCTAAGATGTTTGGTAAGATGATGAATAAAAATCTAGGATATGTACATTTTTGGATTACTGCCGTATGTGCGTATGGAGTATTCTTCCCAATGCACTTTGTTGGAATGGCAGGAGTACCTAGACGTTATTATCAAAATACCGCTTTCCCGATGTTTGATGAATTAACCAATGTTCAAATTTTAATTACAGTCTTTGCTATTATTGCTGCTTTAGCTCAATTAATATTTGTTTACAATTTTATTCATAGTATGTTCTATGGTAAGAAAGCAGAACAAAACCCTTGGAAAGCCAACACATTAGAATGGACAACTCCAGTAGAGCATATCCATGGAAACTGGCCTGGTGCAATTCCTGAAGTTCATCGTTGGCCATATGATTACTCTAAAACAGATTCATCAGGTGAGTATGTTATACCTGGACAAGATTTTATCCCTCAAAATGTTCCAATGGGACCTGATGAAGAGGAGTTACATCATTAAGATGTTTACTATTAATGATAAAAAAAGCCTTCTTTAACAGAAGGCTTTTTTTGTGCGTATGTATTTTTTGTAAATTAAACCAAAATTCTACTTCATGGAAAAACCGTTATATAAATCTGTATTAGTTGTACTCCTTTTTTATAGTTCTTTATCGTTGGTCTATGCTCAGAAAAAACCTGATATCAGAGGGAATAAGTCTGTTGCTGTAGTCGATAAAGTACTTGATCCATTTTATGCTATAGTTGTAGAAGAGGATATGGCCTTAAGTTTTAAAAAAGGTGAACATCCTATGGTTCATTTTATCGCTGATGATAATTTACCCCCTGTATTTAAATTTGAGGTTAAAGATTCTGTATTACATATTAGTTCCTATTATCGAATACGATCTTATAAAGAACTTAAAATTGAAGTGACTTATGTTGCTTTAGAATCGATTGACATTGTTGAAGGAATAGTTAAAATAGCTATTAATTCAAATCCTTCTGCTTTGGCAATTACCACCAAAAACAAAGCAGAAGTGGAGGTTTTTGGAATGGCAGATTCGGTTTCTTTGAACCTTAACGATAATTCAAGAGTTAAATTGACCTCTTCATTAAATCAATTAACGGCTGAAGTAGCTCATAGATCTCAGTTAACCTTATCAGGTAAATTCTTGACTTCTACGATAGCGCTCAGTGGTAGGGCCGCTGTAGTCGGTCATGGAACAACTGATGAACTTGATATAAAATTAGCTGCTGAAAGTTATTTCGATGGTAAAGCATTAAAAGTTGATCGTGCAATTGTTGCTATGAACGACACTTCAGTTGCTGATGTTTATGCCGAGCAATCCTTAGCACTTTCTTTAAATCAACAAGCTAGGCTGAATTTTTATGGTAACGCTCATTTAGAAATTAACCAATTTTTAGGTTCTTCACAACTTCATAAGATACCAGTTTCTAGTAGTAAACAATAAGCTCAAATGAATTACCTTTACTTTTATGAATGAGCATTTAGATCCAACATCAGAAAATTTTTCTAGGGAAGAAGTCGATATAGAAAGAGCATTACGACCTCTTAGTTTTAATGATTTTGCAGGTCAGGAAAAGGTGCTTGAAAATCTTTCGGTTTTTGTGCAGGCTGCTAACATGAGAAATGATGCCTTAGACCACACACTATTTCATGGTCCGCCTGGGCTAGGTAAAACTACTTTAGCTCATATTCTTGCAAATGAGCTTGGAGTTGGCATCAAAGTAACATCAGGTCCTGTACTGGATAAACCTGGTGATTTAGCAGGTTTGTTAACTAATTTAGAGGAACGTGATGTGTTATTTATCGATGAGATTCACCGTTTAAGTCCAGTGATAGAAGAATATCTGTATGCTGCAATGGAGGATTATAAAATTGATATTATGATTGAAAGTGGACCAAATGCACGTACAGTTCAAATCAATCTTAATCCTTTTACGTTAATTGGAGCTACGACTCGTTCAGGATTGTTAACAGCACCTATGAGAGCGCGTTTTGGGATACAATCTCGATTGGAATATTATAATACAGAGCTACTTTCATCTATTGTTATGCGCTCTGCTTCAATTTTAAAGACTCCAATCGACGAAGAGGCTGCTATTGAAATTGCGGGAAGGAGTAGAGGAACACCTAGGATATCGAATGCTTTACTTCGAAGAGTACGCGATTTTGCTCAAATTAAAGGCACAGGTGATATTGATATTGCTATTGCTAAATATGGATTGAAAGCACTGAATGTGGATGCCAATGGATTAGATGAAATGGACAATAAAATTTTACTAACTCTTATTGATAAATTTAAAGGAGGACCTGTAGGAATTACAACACTAGCTACTGCTGTTTCTGAGTCTGCTGAAACTATAGAAGAGGTGTATGAACCTTTTTTAATACAACAAGGTTTTATTGTTAGAACACCCAGAGGTAGAGAAGCCACAGAACATGCCTATAGTCATTTAGGTAAAAGCTATACTAAAGGACAGCCTGGATTATTTTAAAATGTCTTCTACACGATTTTCATATAGTGAACTTATAAAATCAGAAGCACAGCGTCTAGGTTTTATGGCTTGTGGGATTTCAAAAGCTGAGTTTTTGGAAGACGAAGCTCCACGTTTGGAATCATGGCTAAATGCAAATCATCAAGCTGGAATGTCCTATATGGAGCGTCATTTTGACAAACGGTTAGATCCTAGATTATTAGTTGACGGAGCTAAATCTGTAGTCAGTTTATTGTTTAATTACTACCCCGAAAATTCAAATCTGGAGGCTGATTCCTTTAAAGTGTCAAAATATGCCTATGGCGAAGATTATCACTATGTCGTAAAGGATAAATTAAAGCAATTACTCCAATTTATCAATCAAGAGATCGGAGAAGTTAATGGTAGAGCATTTGTAGATTCTGCACCGGTTTTAGAACGTGCATGGGCTAAGCAATCAGGATTAGGTTGGATTGGAAAAAATGCTAATTTAATAACCAAGCAACGTGGATCTTTTTATTTTATCTCCGAATTGATTATCGATTTAGAACTCACTTATGATATGCAACTAGCGACCGATCACTGCGGTTCATGTACAGCATGTATTGATGCGTGTCCCACAAATGCTATTAAAGCTCCACGTATTATTGATTCCAATTCATGCATCTCCTATTTGACTATTGAATTAAAGGGGGAACTTTCCAATGATTTAAATCAAAACTTTGATGATTGGATCTTTGGTTGCGATGTTTGTCAAGATGTATGTCCATGGAATCGATTTTCAATAACTCATAAAGAGCCTCGTTTTACCCCTCGTGATTATGTGAGTTATTCCAAAAAGGAGTGGTTGGAACTCACCGAAGAAGTCTTTTCAGAAATAGCGCGCAAAACTCCCCTTAAACGCACCAAATATAAGGGGTTGATTAGAAATCTTACGTATGTGAATAATTAAAATTTTCTTTGCGGTCAAAGTATATGTAGTTCTGCGAATTAAACTTAAATTTGAAACATAAATCTACACTATGAGCAGTAAATCAAGATTAAGAGCTGAAGCATTAGTATATCATGCTAAACCAACACCAGGAAAAATTAAAATTGTACCAACAAAACCATATGCAACGCAACGAGATCTAGCCTTAGCATATTCTCCTGGAGTTGCTGAGCCTTGTTTGGAAATAGAAAAGGATGTCGATCAGGTTTATCGTTATACTAATAAAGGAAATTTAGTAGCTGTTATCACTAATGGAACGGCAGTTTTAGGGCTAGGTGATATTGGACCAGAAGCTTCAAAACCTGTAATGGAAGGTAAAAGTTTACTCTTTAAGATTTTTGCAGATTTAGATAGTATCGATATTGAATTGGACACAAAAGATGTAGATCAATTTGTAGAAACAGTAAAAACAATTGCTCCGAGTTTTGGAGGGATCAACCTAGAAGATATTAAAGCTCCAGAAGCTTTTGAAATTGAACGCCGTCTAAAAGAGGAGTTAGATATCCCTGTAATGCATGATGATCAACATGGAACAGCAATTATTTCAGCTGCTGCATTATTAAACGCTTTAGAACTAGCGGGTAAAACGATTAGTGAAGTTAAGATTGTAATTAATGGAGCTGGTGCCGCCGCTGTTTCTTGCACCAAATTATATAAAGCGTTTGGAGCAAAAGATGAAAATATTGTCATGTGTGATTCAAAGGGTGTCATCCGAAAGGATCGCACCGATCTATCTGAACAAAAGGCAGAATTTGCAACTTCAAGAGCAATTAACACACTAGAAGAGGCGATGATTGATGCTGATGTTTTTGTTGGACTTTCTATCGCAGATGTTGTAGACGCTACTATGTTACAATCGATGGCAGCTGATCCAATTGTATTTGCTCTTGCAAACCCAACTCCAGAAGTAGATTATAATTTAGCCATTAAAACGCGAGATGATATTATTATGGCAACAGGTCGTTCTGATCATCCCAATCAAGTGAATAATGTTTTAGGGTTTCCTTATATTTTCAGGGGAGCATTGGATGTTCGAGCTACTAAAATAAATGAAGAGATGAAAATGGCAGCTGTAAAAGCCATTGCTGACTTAGCCAAAGAATCAGTTCCTGAAGAGGTAAATATCACCTATCAAGAAACAAGATTGACTTTTGGTCGTGATTATATTATTCCAAAGCCATTTGATCCTCGATTAATTGAACGTATACCTCCTGCTGTTGCTAAGGCTGCTATAGAGTCGGGTGTGGCCAAAGCGACTATAGATGATTGGGATAAATATACCCAAGAACTATATATGCGTTCGGGATCTGAAAATAAATTAGTGCGTCAAATACACAATAGAGCCAAATCTAATCCTAAGCGAATTGTATTTGCTGAAGGGGAACAATTAGATATCATCAAGTCAGCACAGATTGTGTATGAAGAGGGAATTGCTATTCCAATATTACTTGGTAGAAAGCACATCATTGAAGAATTGATGGCTGAATTGGAATTTGATGCTCCTATTAAAATTATTGATCCTAAGGATGATGCATCAGAACAAATGAGACAGGATTATGGAATGCGTTATTGGAATGGAAGAAAGCGAACTGGCATTACCGAACATCTTGCTAAGAGTCGAATGCGTGAACGCACCTATTTTGGAGCGATGATGGTTAAAACTGGAGATGCAGATGGAATGTTGTCAGGGTACTCAAGATCATTTTCATCGGTGGTTAAACCTTATTTAGAAATTATAGGTGTTAGTGAGGGATACAATAGAGTGGCTTCTGCTAATATCTTGATTACGGATAGAGGTCCTATTTTTTTAGCTGATACTACAATGAATATTGATCCGAGCACGGAATGTTTAACTGATATTGCACTGATGACTAAGTCAATGGTAGAAGCTTTTGGTTTTGAGTCTATTATGGCAATGTTATCCTACTCAAACTTTGGATCTTCATTACATCCTAATGCAGATAAGGTTAAAAAAGCGGTTCGATACTTACATGATCATTATCCAGAAATGATTGTGGATGGTGAACTTCAGCTAGATTTTGCGCTAAACAAAGAATTACATCAGAAAATATTCCCATTCTCTAAACTTGCTGGAAAACGTGTGAATACCTTAGTCTTCCCAAATTTGGAATCCGCGAATATTACTTATAAATTGCTCAAAGAAGTAAATAAGTCAGATTCTATTGGACCATTTCTTATGGGAATCAATAATCCGGTTCATGTTTTGCAATTAGGTTCAAGCGTTTCGGAGATTGTTAATATGACAGCAATCACCGTGTTAGATGCGCAGGAGCGTTCCAAAAAGAAAACTTTATGATAACTCATATTCGTGGTAGATTAGTAGAAAAAAATCCTACAACTGTAATTATTGATTGTGGAGGAGTAGGGTATGAATTACATATTTCGCTTCATACCTATTCACAAATTGGTTCCGAGGAATCAATTGAGCTTTATACCCATTTACAAATAAAAGAAGATTCACATACCTTGTATGGTTTTGCTCAAAAGCTTGAACGCGAAGTATTTCGTTTGTTAATTAGTGTGTCAGGAATAGGAGCAAATACAGCGCGTACCATTTTGTCTTCTTTGACCTCAGAAGAGCTCCGTTCTGCTATTGCGAGCGATAATGTGTCTAAAATACAGTCTGTCAAAGGTATAGGGGCTAAAACAGCACAACGTTTGATTATAGAATTGAAAGATAAAATTTTAAAAGTTTACGAATTTGACGAAGTTTTTGCACAGCAGGACAATACTGTTAAAGAAGAAGCGTTATCTGCTTTAGAAGTATTGGGCTTCTCAAGGAAACAAGCTGAAAAAGTGGTCGATGTAATTTTGAGTGAAGATTCAGGACTAGGCGTTGAGCATGTGATTAAAGTAGCCCTCAAAAAATTATAATACCATCGATTGAAACGATCTAGGATAACATATATAAAACTCGTATGTTTTATACTTGTCTTCTTTGCAGTGAATTTAATTTCAACAGCTCAGGAGCAGAACGTGCTACAAGATAGTACTGCTGCCGTAGTACGATCGGTAAAAATGAAACTTCCAAATGGAATTAGTGGTAAATACCTGTATAATGCTCAGGAAAATTACTACGAATTCACCCAACCTATTGCAGGCTATGAATTAGGTTATCCACTCATCATAAGCCCTGAAGAATATTGGGAATTAGTTCGTAAGGAATCGACTAGGGAGTACTTTAGCGAAAAGCAGAAACTTTATGATAATTCCAAAACTAAAGACGAATCTCTTCTTAAAAATATACTTCCAAACTTTAGACTCAATAGTGATGTCTTAGAAACTATATTTGGAGGTGATCAAATCAGTTTGATTCCTCAAGGTTCTATTGGTGTTGATATGGGAGTACTATGGCAGAAGAATGATAACCCATCACTTTCACCAAGAAATCGTTCTAATCTTTCATTTGATTTTGATCAACAAATTCGTTTAGGAATGGTAGGAAAGATAGGAGAGCGTTTATCAATAAATGCCAACTATGATACCCAAGCGACTTTTGATTTTCAAAATCTGATTAAAATATCTTATAATCCACCTACAGTTAAAGAGGCAACAGGTATTGATGTCTCAGGAATCAATACACAGAATCCACTTTCTAACGTGGGTAATATGGTTAAATCGAATGAAGATAACATTCTTCAAAATATAGAAGTTGGTAATATTTCTATGCCACTAACCAGTTCGCTTATTCAAGGAGCACAAAGTCTATTTGGTTTAAAGACGGAAATGAAGTTTGGTCGCACCAGAATCACCACGGTGCTTTCAGAACAACGGTCTCAGAATAATTCAGTGGTGGCAAAAGGTGGAGGTACCATAAATGAATTTAACCTAACTGCTTTAGATTACGAAGAAGATCGTCATTTCTTTTTATCGCACTTTTTTAGAGATCAGTATGATGAAGCTTTAGAAAATTACCCCTACGTTAACTCACAAGTTCAGATTACTCGTATTGAAGTATGGATGACTAATAGAGTTCAGCGTACTAATAATGTTCGAAATATTGTTGCGCTTCAAGATTTAGGAGAGTCAAATCCCAATAATAGTATTATTGGAAGACATCCAAACACCCCTATTGATTTCTTCAATAATCCTGTAGCTCCTTATCTTCCGTCCAACAACGCAAATGCTTATGATCCAGAACAGATAGGAATCGGAGGTGCTTTATTAGATCAGGTGCGGGACATAGCAACAGTTCCTCAAGCATTTGACACACCAGGTTATAAGATTAATCCTGGTTTTGATTATGCGATTATAGAAAATGCACATAAATTAGAAGAGGGACGAGATTTCTTTTTGGATCCCCAACTTGGATATATCTCTTTATCACAGCGGTTAAGTGCAGATGAAATTTTAGCAGTAGCCTTTCAATATACCTATAATGGTAAGGTGTATCAAGTAGGTGAGTTTGCCAATGGAGGCGTTGAGTCAACATCAGTGACAAATGTAAACGAACAAACAGCATTACAAAATAACGCCTTAGTATTAAAGCTATTGAAGAGTAATATTACTTCAGTTCAAGATCCCATATGGGATTTGATGATGAAGAATATTTATCCCACTGGTGCCTATCAATTATCTGAAGAAGATTTTAAATTTAATATCATCTATGCTAACCCAAGTCCTAGAAATTATATTACACCGATTGACTCAGATTTTGGTTCTGGATGGCCAAGTTCGCCAAAACCGCTTGAAGAACGAACACTTTTAAATGTATTCAACTTCGACCGTTTAAATGGATACAATGATGTGCAAGTTGAAGGAGATGGCTTCTTTGATTTTATTCCTAATCGAACGATCAACCTAAGAACAGGATCAATTATTTTCACCAAAGTAGAACCCTTTGGAGCATACCTTTTTGAATTATTGGGAGGAGGAGATTATGATGTAGAAAACGATGAGGGTTATACAGCAAATCAAAAGCAATATGTCTATAGAGAACTTTATGCTCAAACAAAGGCTTCAGCTTTTGAAAAAGCTGAAAAGAATAAGTTTTTGCTTAAAGGACATTACAAATCTGCGAGTTCAAATGGTATTCCCATAGGAGCATTTAATGTACCTCGAGGATCTGTTCGTGTCACTGTTGGTAAACGAATCTTAGTAGAAGGAGTTGATTATACGGTGAATTATCAAATGGGAACTGTTCAACTGCTTGATCCGTCATTGGAAGCATCAAATGCTCCAATTAATATATCAGTAGAAGATAATGCTGTTTTTGGACAACAAAACAAACGATTTACAGGAATGAATATCACTCATGAGTTTAGTGATAACTTTATTTTAGGTGCGACTTATTTGAATCTTAATGAACGTCCTCTGACTCAAAAAGCAAGTTATGGGATAGAACCGGTGAATAATTCTATTTATGGGTTTAATTTAATTTATTCTTCAGAAGTTCCATTCTTAACCCGATTAGCTAATAAATTACCAAATGTAGAAACTCAAGCTCCTTCAACTATTTCACTTAGAGCTGAGATGGCTGCTTTAAAGCCTGGAACACCTAAGTTTGCTGATTTTGAAGGAGAATCAACCACTTATATTGATGATTTTGAAGGAGCTCAAACGCTGATAGATATTAGGGGAGCCCTAGGATGGTCTCTAGCAAGCACACCGCTTGCCTATGGAAATGGATCTAGCTTATATGGTTCTAGTCCAAACGATGAGGAAAATTTAAAGAATGGCTATGGAAGAGGAAAATTAGCTTGGTATTCAATTGATCCTATATTTTATTCGTTTCAACGGCCAGACGGTGTAACTAATAATGATTTATCTACTAATTCAACAAGAAGAATATATATTGATGAGGTTTTTCCACAAGTCGATATCGCACAAGGACAAACCACAGTTCAAACCACCCTTGATTTAAGTTATTATCCCGAAGAAAAAGGACCTTACAATAACAATGAGTCCTATACTGATTTGCAAGAAGATGATCGTTGGGCTGGGATAATGAGACCGATGAGTACTACAAATTTTGAAAATGCAAATGTTGAATTTATTCAGTTTTGGCTATTAGATCCTTATGTAGATGGAATTGCTTCTGATCCTGGAACTCTAGTTTTTAATTTAGGAAATATTTCAGAGGATATTTTAAAAGATGGCAAGAAACAATACGAGAATGGGTTACCCGATGAATCTGGTACTGCGATTAGCACCGAAACTTCTTGGGGAAAAGTGCCAGCAAGTCAGTCGCTCCTTTATGCTTTTGATGCCATTGAGTCTAATAGAGCACTTCAAGATGTTGGATTTGATGGATTAAACGATAGTGAAGAAGCAGCAATTTATACCAGCAACTCAGGACCAGATCCCGCGTTGGATAACTATGTGTATTACCTCAATCGTTCAGGATCTCTCCTAGAGCGATATAAAGATTTCAATAACCCTGATGGAAACGCCCCTGTAGCGGTTAGTAATACTAATAGAGGATCAACTACCCTTCCTGATGTAGAGGATGTGGATCGTGACCTTACAATGAATACGGTCAATAGCTATTTTGAATATAAGATTGATATAAAACCAGGCACGACTATTAATGATCCTTTTGTGACAGATATTAAAGAGCAGCTCAGCCCTAAACTTCCTAATGGAAGTCAAGTCAATACAAGATGGATTCAATATAAAATTCCGCTTTCTGCTTTTAGTGATGCATTGGGAGGAATCACTGATTTTAGATCGATCAGTTTTATGCGTATGTACCTTACCGGCTTTTCAAAACCCGTTGTTCTTCGTTTTGCTACCCTTGATTTAGTTCGTGGGGATTGGAGAACATATTCTAGATCGTTAACTCCTGAGACAGATGCCTATCCATTAGATGATACTACTCAAATTGATGTAAGTACTGTAAATATTGAAGAGAATAATACTCGAACTCCTATTCCTTATGTACTTCCTCCTGGTGTTGTTCGCGAACAGCTCAATAACAACAATACAATTATTCGTCAAAACGAGCAATCACTTTCGCTTGTTGTTAAACAGTTGGAACCTAAAGACTCTCGTGCAGTATTTAAAAATACACAATATGATATCAGGCAGTATAAGCGATTAAAAATGTTTATGCATGCTGAAAAAATAGCAAATTCTGATTATACCGCTACTGAAAAACCTTTAGTTGGATTTCTTCGAATAGGAACGGATTATTCAGAAAATTTTTATCAAGTAGAACTTCCATTAACTTTTACTGAATTTGGAGCTACAACTGCCAATGAAATTTGGCCCTCTGAAAATCAAATTGAAATTTCTACAGAAGTTTTGGCACAGCTAAAATCCAAAGGAATTCAAAATCAAAGTTTAAGTAAATTGACCTATTACGATTTAATTGGAGGTGAATTAGTTGAGGTAGAGGAATTTGATCCACGTCCGGAAGGCTCCACACGTGTAGGTATAAGAGGTAATCCTTCTTTAGCAAATATAAGAGGAATAATGGTTGGAGTTAAAAATAGTTCCGATACCTATGCTAGAGGAGAGGTATGGTTCAATGAACTTCGATTATCAGGTATGAATAGGGAAGGTGGATGGGCCGCCATTGCAGGTATGGATCTTAGCATGGCTGACGTGATGTCTGTATCTTTTAATGGTTCGAAGTCTACCGCTGGATTTGGTGGAATTGATCAAATGCCAAATGAGCGATCAAGAGAGGATTTACAATCCTATGATATGGTAACTAACCTTAACATAGGAGCAATGCTGCCCGCTAATTGGGGACTAAACTTACCACTTAATTATTCTGTAGCAGAAGAACTTGTCACGCCTAAATTTGATCCAGTATATGAGGATCTTACGTTGTCTGATCGAATTGCAGCTGCAGGTAACAATCAGGAAGCTGATTTGATATTGTCTCAAGCAGAGTCGTATACAAAAAGAAATAGCATTAATATTATAGGACTTAGAAAAGATAAGAACCCAGAAAAACAGGAGGCTAAAAATCATTTTTTTGATATAGAAAATATTACGTTAAACTATTCCTATAATCAAACCCAACATCGAGATTTTGAAGTGGAACACCTCAATGATGAAAACATCAAAGCAGGAATTGTTTATGGGTACCAATTTAAGCCCTTGGCGATTGAACCATTTGCTAAAAAGGACTCTATTTTAAAAAGTGACTATTGGAAGTGGTTAAAAGAAGTGAATTTTAATCTTTTACCTTCTTCGGTAGCCTTTAATGCCAATTTTGATCGTTCATTTAATGAACAACAATTTAGAGACGTGCAAACCCCTGGAGTTGATGCCCTGGACATGCCCCTGCTCCAACAGCGTAATTATTTATTTAATTGGCAATACGCTATTCAACAGGAACTGACCAAGTCTATTCGACTTAATTTAAATGCCAACTCTAAGAATGTCGTTCGTAATTATTTCAATTTGAAGGACGATAAAGATTCTGGAATCAATCAGGAATTGACTGTTTGGGATGATTTCTTTAATTACGGTAAGGCAGATCGATTCAATCAACAATTTCAGCTCAACTATAAACTACCTTTTGATAAATTTCCTTTCTTAAATTTTAT
>Ga0181561_10000838_pt1 | contig 26712 bp, 26 predicted proteins | sample 011ome_19_FD_133760 | JGI IMG/M metagenome (GOLD analysis project Ga0181561, IMG submission 133760) | Coastal salt marsh microbial communities from the Groves Creek Marsh, Skidaway Island, Georgia - 011510BT metaG (megahit assembly) | ecosystem: Environmental > Aquatic > Marine > Intertidal... | reverse complement strand
GGTCGATGTGGGACCCGACGTATTCCGGGGCATGCCGTCAGCGTCCTGGGTCGGTCGTCGTGTGCGTCAGCTCCTGGGCTCCGGCGCTGTCGCCCCTACGGAGGAGATCGCGTTGGATACGCATGGTGAGGACACGGGCGCAACGGCGGCGGCTCTCGCGGGCGCCGGCCTGCTGCTGCCTCGTCCGCTGTACCTGCGCCGACCCGATGCCATCGTCCCGGTGGGTGTCGTCTCATGACGTCCGGTATCGATCTTGGCCCGCTTCGCTGGTGGGATATCCCTGCTGCCCGCGCCCTGGAGGAGCGGCTGTTCCCGCACGACGCCTGGAGTCCTGAGCAGTTCTGGTCAGAGATCGCTCAACCCACGCGCAGGTACCTGGCCGCTCGCGAGGGAGAGCGCCTCGTGGGCTATGCGGGCATGTTCGTCATGGCTCCGGACGCTGACGTCCAGACGGTTGCCGTCGATCCGGACTGTCAGGGCCGAGGCATCGCTAGCGAACTCCTGTCGTCCTTGCTTGCGACCATGGACGACTCCGGCGTGACGCACACCCTGCTCGAGGTGCGCGACGACAACGTCGTCGCCATGAGCCTGTACTCGCGATTGGGTTTCGAGGAGATCAGCCGCCGCCCGCGCTACTACGCGGACGGGGTCGATGCCGTCATCATGCGTCGCCCTCGACCAGGTCATGGGAGTGGTGCATGACGAGCGACCTTCCCATCGTCCTCGGCATCGAGACTTCCTGTGACGAGACGGGCATCGGCATCGTGCAGGGCCATTCCCTGCTGGCGAATGAGATCGCCACCAGTGTCGAGGAGCACGCGCGTTTCGGAGGAGTCGTCCCCGAGATCGCCAGCCGTTCGCATCTGGAGGCCATGGAGCCGACGCTGCTGCGTGCCTGCGCGTCGGCAGGAATCTCACTGACGGACGTCGACGCGATCGCCGTCACGGCGGGCCCAGGGCTCGTCGGTGCGCTGATCGTCGGTGTCGCCACGGCCAAGGGGCTGGCCGCTGCGCTCGGCGTTCCGATCTACGGGGTGAACCATCTGGCCAGTCACGTCGTCGTCGACGAGCTGCAGCACGGACCACTGGCCGATCCGACCGTAGGACTGCTCGTCTCCGGGGGGCACTCCTCACTGCTCCTCGTCACCGATGACGTGAGCACGATCCGGCCGCTGGGCCAGACGCTGGACGATGCGGCGGGCGAGGCGTTCGACAAGGTGGCTCGGCTGCTGGGCCTGCCGTTCCCCGGCGGACCATGGATCGACAGGGTCGCATCCGATGGTGATCCGCGGGCCATCGACTTCCCGCGCGGCCTGAACGGACCGGGGGATCGAGATCGGTACCCCTACGACTTCAGCTTCTCCGGCCTCAAGACGGCGGTGGCCCGTTGGGTCAGGGCTCGCGAGCAGGACGGTGAGTCCATTCCGGTGGCGGACGTCGCAGCATCGGTGCAGGAGGCCATCGCGGACGTGCTGACGGCGCGCATGGTCGCGGCCTGCCGTGACCACGGAGTGGGGGAGGTGGTGATCGGCGGCGGAGTTGCAGCGAACTCGAGGCTCCGGGCGCTGGCTCAGGAGCGATGCGAGGCTGCCGGCCTCACCCTTCGCGTTCCTCGACCCGACCTGTGCACGGACAACGGGGCGATGGTGGCGGCCCTGGGCTCGCGGCTGGCCATTGCGGGCGTTGCCTCGTCGCCGCTGGACTTCGTCACCACGTCGAACCTCCCCGTGACCAGGCGGGCCTGGTAGGCCGTCGCACCCGTCGTTCCCGACGGGGACTTCTCAGTCACCCCTCGGACGGGCTACCATTCCGTCTGTAACATCTGTAACTCCCGTCTCGTCGGCACCACGCCGAACTTCCCCCGGGCAGGAGGCCGCATGGCCGTATTCCGCGCACGCGCGGTCGCTGTCGCGACCGGCGTCCCTGCCCTGTTCGCCCTGGCCGCCGGACTGCTGACCGTCTCCGCCACGAATCCCACGGCGTCCGCCGCCGAGTCGGCGGCCGTCCCAGTCCTCGTGCAGGCGCCCTTCGCCGTCACCCGTCCCGGCAAGAGAATCGGCTACCGCCCGATTCCGATCACCCATCGCGTGAGCACGAGCGAGCCCGTCGCCTTCATCACGATCGACGACGGCGTCGTCAAGGACACCAAGGGCCTGGCATACGTGGAGGAGCAGGAGCTCCCGATCACGGCCTTCCTGAGCACCTGGACCGTCAAGGATCGGGCCGGCTACTTCGAGCGGCTGACCGCCTGGGGCAGCATCCAGAATCACTCGGCCACCCATTCCAGCTTTGCGGATGCCACGACCGACCTCGGACATGAGATCTGCTACTCGCAGCGGGCGCTGCGCAAGAGCTTCGGCGAGAGGGCCTGGATGCTCCGGCCGCCCTACGGACAGGGTGCAGATGCGTTCGGGACCGCTGTGATGTCCCAGCGGTGCGACATCACCGAGATCGTCATGTGGGATGCGACGGTGAGTGACGGCCGGGCACGATTCGCCAGCGGGAAGCTTCGACCCGGCTCGATCGTCCTGCTGCACTTCACCTCTGATCTGGCACGCGACCTGAAGGCTGCGGTTGCCGAGATCCGCAAGGCAGGTCTGACGCCGGCGAACCTCGCCGACTACCTGCCTCGCTCCGACGTGCCCCTGTCCTAGGAGACCTCATCGCGGCGGACGGATCGCTCGTGAGAGCGTGACCCCATGAACTCCGCATGGTCCGACCTCTTCGGCAACGGCACCATCGTCCTTGACGGCGGTCTGTCGACTCAGTTGGAGATGCGTGGCCATGACGTGAACGATCCGCTGTGGACAGGTCGAGTGCTGCTGGATGAGCCGTCGGCCGTCACACGTGCTCACGCCGACTACGTTGCTGCCGGCGCCGAGGTCGTCATCTCGGCCAGCTACCAGGTGTCCCGCCGCGGGTTTGTCGCCTCCGGCCTGACGGAATCCGATGCCGACGCAGCGCTGCTCTCAAGCGTGCACGCAGCGCGCGAGGCGGTCGAGGGGAATCGGACCAAGGTCGCTGCCAGCGTCGGACCCTACGGCGCGATCCTGCACGACGGATCCGAGTACCGGGGGCGCTACGGCCTGTCGCATGCAGAGTTGGTCGACTTCCACACGGAGCGACTTGCGATCCTCGCGACGGGTGCCCCGGATCTCTTCGCGGTCGAGACGATCCCGGATGTCGAGGAGGCCCGAGCGCTGGTGACTGCGCTGGCCGAGCACGGCGATACGCCTGCCTGGATGACCTTCACGGCCGCCGACGGCGCCCACACCAGCGCGGGGCAGGAGATCGAGGACGCCATTGCTGTCGCCACGACTGCACCGTCGATCATGGCGGTCGGGATCAATTGCACCGACCCGCGCTTCGTGACGCCGTTGCTCCTACGGATGCGTGCAGCCACTGACCTGCCCCTTGTGGTCTACCCGAATGCCGGTGGTGCCTGGAATCCAGAGGACGGATCCTGGAATGACGCCGCCACCGGACCGTTTGCACCTGCGCTCATTGAGGTGTGGCAGCAGGCGGGAGCCACGGCCATCGGCGGATGCTGTGGCACGGACGCCGACGTCATCCGCGATCTGGCCTCTCAGCTCGCTGGGTGAGCTGTCTCGACGAGCACCCTGAGGGGCTGACCGGCCAGGGTCGTCGCCACGACAACGGCTCCGGGGCCCTCGGAAAGGCCAAGGGCCCGCAGGATCGATCCCGGACTCGCAGCGACATCACGGCACTTCGCGGTGGCACGCGTGATGCCGCGGCCAGCCAGGTCGCGACGTGCCATCCGGTCCTGCCGGGGCAGGACGGTGATCACTCGGTGGCTGCGCAGACCAGGCTGCTCCGAGGGGATCTCCGAGGTCAGCCAGCTGGTGTGGGGCCCGAGAGCGGCGGCATCCATGTCTGCCGCGATGCGACCCAGAAGGCCCGCACGCAGGATTGCCGGATCGACCTCGATCAGCCAGGGTCCGAGAGAGGTCGCCTGGGGTGCCGGCGATGGCCTGCCGCTGACCCGCCCGACCACGCTCGTGCCCTTGACCAGCACCGCCTCGTGCTCGCTCGCGAGTGCCGGCCACGAGTACAGGGCGCATTCGACGACGGTCCGGTCGACGCTGACCCACTGGGCCTGCCATCCCGCGGGCACGGCCATTGCGGGTGACACCTTGGCCGCGACTCGGGGATGTGGGATGGACCCGATCCACGACCACGGGGGCGACCAGCGCTCGGGATCGCGCTCGGGCCGGGCACGGGCGGTCGCGGCATCCCGGGCTGCAGCAGGATCCCGACGGGCCGGGTCGGCGAACACCACGTCGAGGGGGCCCAGCCGGCTGAGCAGCTCATCCAGGCCATCCGAGACGACGTCCTGGCGGATGACGGTTGCGCGGGGGCAGTTGAACTGCAGGAACCCGGCGATGACGGGATCGCGTTCGATGGCGAAGACCTCCAGGCCTGCAGCGAGGAGGGCCCGCGTGTCGAAGCCGAGTCCGGCAGTGAGGTCGAGGACGGTGGTCGCGCCGTTCGCCCGCAGGACCTCCGCACGCTGGGCCGCGACGACGGGCCGGGTTGCTGCCTCCAGGCCGTCACGGGTCAGCAGCAGTCGTGGATCAGTGATGCCGTACCTGGTTCGAGCGATGTCACGAAGGGAGACCTGCTCAAGTGCGGCGGCCGCGCGCTCGGACGACAGGGCCATGACGGAGCGCAGACGGGATCCGGCACGAAGCGCGTCACCATCGCAGAGGTCCCACGCTGACTGGGCCGCCGCAATGGCCGCCTGCCCGTCAGGGGAGCGCAGCCAGGTCATCTGCGCCACAGGATCGTCGTCGGCCACGGCCTCATTGTTCCCAACAGCAGGGCATTGGCACTCAACTTGACGGAGTGCTAATCCCTGCGTACTGTTCTTTCTGGCACTCCCCCCATGGGACTGCCAACTGCAGCACCTTTATCTGACCCATTCGAACGCCGTCCGCAAGGGCGGCCTACGGACATCCCGGAGGATGTAATCGTGTCGGTCTCCATTAAGCCGCTCGAGGACCGCATTCTGGTCCAGACCCTCGAAGCCGAGCAGACAACTGCGTCCGGCCTCGTCATTCCCGACACCGCCAAGGAGAAGCCCCAGGAGGGCAAGGTCCTGGCCGTCGGTCCCGGTCGATTCGATGAGGACGGCGCCAAGCGCATCCCCCTCGACATCGCAGTGGGCGACGTTGTCATCTACAGCAAGTACGGCGGCACCGAGGTGAAGTACAACGGCGAGGAGTACCTGCTCCTCTCCGCTCGCGACGTCCTCGCCATCGTCGAGAAGTAGTCCCGTTTCTGCCGAATGGCCCGCTGCGCTTCTGCGTGGTGGGCCATTCGACAGCGCTGAACGACATCAGGGTGGGTCCATCCGACGCACCCCGTTTCAAGCCGATCCGTCTCAAGTCCCGGAGTGACCACGATGGCAAAGATCCTCGAATTCGACGAAGACGCCCGCCGCAGCCTCGAGCGTGGCGTGAACGCGCTCGCCGATGCCGTGAAGGTGACGATCGGCCCCAAGGGCCGCAACGTCGTCATCGACAAGAAGTGGGGCGCCCCCACCATCACCAACGACGGCGTGACCATCGCTCGCGAGATCGAGCTGGAGAACCCGTACGAGAACCTCGGCGCGCAGCTCGCCAAGGAGGTGGCCACCAAGACCAACGACGTTGCGGGTGACGGCACCACCACGGCAACCGTTCTGGCCCAGGCCATGGTGCGCGAGGGTCTCAAGCAGGTTGCCGCAGGCGCCTCGCCGACCGGCATCAAGCGCGGTATCGACAAGGCTGTCAAGGCCGTGACCGAGCACCTGCTGTCCGAGTCCCGCGACGTCGCCGACAAGGCCGAGATCGCCAACGTCGCCACCATTTCCTCGCAGGACCGCGAGGTCGGCGAGCTGATTGCCGACGCCTTCGACAAGGTCGGCAAGGACGGCGTCATCTCCGTCGAGGAGTCGAGCACGACCTCGCTCGAGCTCGAGTTCACCGAGGGCATGCAGTTCGACAAGGGCTACATCTCCGCCTACTTCGTCACGGACACCGAGCGGATGGAGACAGTCCTCGAGGATGGTCGCATCCTGCTCGTTCAGGGCAAGATCTCCAACGTGCAGGAGCTGCTGCCGCTGCTGGAGAAGGTTGTGCAGGACGGCAAGCCCCTGCTGATCATCGCCGAGGACGTCGAGGGCGAGGCCCTGTCGACCCTGGTCGTCAACCGCATCCGCGGCACCTTCACCTCCTGTGCTGTCAAGGCCCCCGCGTTCGGCGATCGTCGCAAGGCGATCCTCCAGGACCTCGCCATCCTGACCGGCGCCCAGGTGGTCGCCCCCGAGGTCGGCCTCAAGCTCGACGAGGTTGGCGTCGAGGTGTTGGGCACTGCCCGTCGCATCGTCGTGACCAAGGACACCACCACGATCGTCGACGGCGGCGGCAACCAGGCCGATGTGGATGCTCGTGTGTCCCAGATCCGCGCGGAGATCGAGAAGTCCGACTCCGACTGGGACCGGGAGAAGCTGCAGGAGCGCCTCGCCAAGATCGTGGGCGGCGTCGTCGTCATCAAGGTCGGCGGCCACACCGAGGTCGAGCTCAAGGAGCGCAAGCACCGCATTGAGGATGCCGTTTCGGCAACCCGTGCGGCCATCGAGGAGGGCATCATCGCCGGTGGCGGCACCGCCCTCGTCCAGGCCGCCTCGATTCTCGAGGGTGACCTCGGTCTCGAGGGTGACGAGGCGACAGGCGTGGGCATCGTGCGCCGCTCGATGGTGGAGCCGCTGCGCTGGATCGCCGAGAATGCCGGTGACCAGGGCTACGTCGTCGTCTCGAAGGTGTCCGAGCTGCCCACAGGCCACGGTCTCAACGCGGCCACGGGCGAATACGTCGACATGCTGGCTGCCGGCATCATCGACCCGGTCAAGGTGACGCGTTCGGCGCTCGAGAATGCTGCCTCCATCGCTGCCATGCTGCTGACGACCGAGGCACTGGTGGTGGAGAAGCCGGCCGAGGAGGCTCCTGACGCCCACGGCCACGGCCATTCGCACCACGGTCACTCGCACTAGTCAGGTCGCGGGTCTGCACCCGCATCAGGGAACGACGAAGGGGTCCGAGGCTTGCGCCTCGGACCCCTTCTCATTGGTCTTGGTCGTTCGCGACAGCGCCTGCCTGCGCTAGCAGGCCAGACGCTGGCGGCGGTAGATGACCTCGCGGTCATCCTCGGACAGGCCGCCCCAGACTCCGTAGGGCTCCCGAACGGCGAGAGCGTGCTCGGCGCACATGGTGCGAACCGGGCAGCCGGCGCAGATGGCCTTGGCAGTGGAGATGCGCGCCTCGCGTGTCGCACCGCGCTCGCCTTCGGGATGGAAGAAAAGGCTGGGATCCTCACCGCGGCAGGCCCCCTCGAGCTGCCAGTCCCAAATATCGGCGTTAGGTCCGGGAAGTCGAGAAACGTCAGCCATCTCCGTGAGCCTTTCCGTCGCACCTGCCGCGGACCAACCGCGTCGTAGGTTGTTCAATATGGGAACAGTAGCAATCGCGTCATAGGTTGGTCAATACCCACACGGGAGTGACACGCGCCACACCCGTCGAGTCATCGGTCGCCCGGCTCCGTTCGTCCAACGAGCGATCTGGGTCGACAGGGGGCAGACTTGGCGAATGATGGCTGTGAGCAGTGCAGACGTCGCTGAGGACGATCTGTCGCTGACGGTGTCTGCCGTGGCCAGGCGCATGGGAGTCGCCCCGGCCACGCTGCGCACATGGGATCGCCGATACGGCGTGGGACCGAGCCATCACACCCCTGGTTCTCACCGTCGATATACCGCGTCCGACATGGCCAGGCTCGAGCACATGAGGCGCCTGGTCATCGCCGGCGTCACGCCGGCTCAAGCAGCGAAGGCAGCCCTTGCCGACGCCACCCTCCCGGCCGGCGGTGCACGGGTCGTGACTCCGGACGACGGAGGTCGCGCCGGCGGCGGAAACGTCATCGCCCTGCCCGGTGGCGGGCCCTTGGTCCGTGGGCTGGCGCGTGCCGCCCAGTCGCTCGACACTCAGGCAAGTCAGCAGATCCTGACCCAGGCGCTGGAAGAGCTGGGGGTGGTGGCGGCGTGGAGCGACGTAATCGTCCCCGTGCTTGTCGCCGTGGGAGAGAAGTGGCGAGACTCCGGTCGTGGCGTCGAGGTCGAGCACGCACTCAGTGCCAGCGTGCGGGATGTCCTCGGCGGGTTTGTTCGTGACTGCGCCCCTCCGTCCGACGGAAGGCCGGTGCTTCTCGCGTGCGCGCCGGGAGATCAGCACTCGCTTCCCCTGTGGGCCGTGTGTGCCGCGCTCGCGGAGCAGGGAATCGCAGCGCGCGTCCTGGGAGCGGATCTGCCTGTGCATGCTCTCGCCTCCTCCATGAGCAAGCTTGGGCCGGCCGCAGTCCTGATCTGGTCGCAGGTGACCGACACTGGAGACGTCGCGAGTCTCGCGGAGCTTCCGGTGACTCGGCCAGCGGCAGCGATCCTCATCGCGGGCCCGGGCTGGTGCATCGATGAGTCGGATGAGAATTCGGCGGCCGTTCCCGTTCGCAGCCTCGAGGAGGCGGTTGAGCGCATCGGGCGGGCTCTTGGGCGCTGAGCCTCCCAACCGCCCGCCGTCGCCAGGACGGTGGTCGATAGCCTTGGCTCCTGCCCTCGCGCACCGCTCGAGCACCCGGAGACACCATGGACTCTCGCCCGCTGTCGAACGACCTCGCCTACGACGGCGTCCCTGACAAGTTCGGCTATCAGGGGCTGACATTCGACGATGTCCTGCTGGTTCCGGCCGAGTCCGACGTGGTGCCCAGTGAGGTGAACACGGCCTCCTACGTCACCCGCAACATTCGCGTCCTCCTGCCGTTGGTGTCGAGCGCCATGGACACCGTCACCGAGGCTCGAATGGCCATCGCGATGGCGCGACAGGGCGGCGTCGGGGTCCTCCACCGCAACCTCCCCGTTGACGAGCAGGCAACCCAGGTCGATCTCGTCAAGCGGTCCGAGGCCGGCATGGTGAACAACCCAGTGACGTGCTCGCCGGACGACCCGCTGGACGTGGTCGATCAGATGTGCGGCCGCTACCGCATCTCGGGGGTCCCGGTCGTGGATGCCGAGGGCCTTCTCGTCGGCATCGTCACCAATCGGGACATGCGTTTCGAGGACGACATGTCGCGCCCGGCCCGCGAGGTGATGACCCCAATGCCGCTGGTGACGGGTGAGGTCGGGATCTCCCCTGACGACGCGCTTGCCCTCCTGGCCCGGCACAAGGTCGAGAAGCTTCCACTTGTGGATTCGCAGGGCCGGCTGAAGGGCCTGTTCACGGTCAAGGACTTCGTGAAGTCCGACAAGTACCCGCACGCCACCAAGGACGCGAACGGCCGTCTCGTCGTGGGTGCGGCCGTCGGCGTCGGTGCTGATGCGGAGGTGCGGGCCAAGGCACTGATCGAGGCGGGCGCCGACTTCCTGATCGTCGACACGGCGCACGGCCACTCACGGGCGGTCGTCGACATGGTCCGCCTGCTGAAGTCCCAGTCGAAGGTCGATGTCGTCGGCGGCAATGTCGCGACGCGTGCGGGTGCGCAGGCACTCGTCGACGCCGGAGCCGACGGCGTCAAGGTTGGCGTGGGCCCTGGCTCCATCTGCACCACTCGTGTCGTCGCCGGCGTCGGCGTCCCGCAGATCTCCGCTATCTACGAGGCGTCCTTGGCCTGCCGCCCCGCAGGCGTGCCCGTCATCGGCGATGGCGGAGTCCAGTACTCGGGCGACATCGCCAAGGCACTCGTCGCCGGGGCCGACACCGTGATGCTCGGCTCACTGCTCGCCGGCTGCGAGGAGGCCCCCGGCGATGTCGTGTTCGTCAACGGCAAGCAGTTCAAGTCCTATCGCGGCATGGGTTCGCTGGGCGCGATGCAGTCCCGGGGTCAGGCACGGTCCTACAGCAAGGACCGCTACTTCCAGGACGATGTCCTCAGTGACGACAAACTGGTTCCCGAGGGCATCGAGGGCATGGTGGCCTATCGCGGGCCCCTCGGCGCCGTCGCCCACCAGCTCGTGGGCGGCCTCCGGGCGTCGATGGGCTACAGCGGTGCCCAGACGATCGACGAGCTGCACTCGAAGGGCACGTTCGTGCGCATCACCTCGGCCGGCCTGCGGGAGAGCCATCCGCATGACATCCAGATGACCATCGAGGCCCCCAACTACTCGGGACGGTAGGACGTGACTGATATCCAGATCGGCGGCGCCAAGCGCGGACGCCGCGGCTACTCACTCGACGAGGTGGCGATCGCGCCGAGTCGTCGGACGCGCGATGCGGAGGCCGTCTCGACGGCGTGGACCATCGACGCCTATCGCTTCGACACGGCGATCATGGCGGCGCCCATGGACTCGGTCGTCTCACCGGAGACCGCAGCGACGCTGGCGGCCAACGGCGTGCTGGCCGTACTCAACCTCGAAGGTCTCTGGGGGCGCTACGAGGATCCAGCGCCACTGCTAGCCGAGATCGCCTCGCTTGCTCCCGAGGCAGCCACCGCTCGCCTGCAGGACATGTATGCAGCGCGCCCGGTCGACGCGGATCTCGTCCGATCACGCATCGGGGAGATGCGTGAGGCTGGCAGCACGGTGGCGGTCGCCACGTCCCCCCAGGGTGCTGCGAGGCTCGCGCCTGTCGCGTCCCAGTCCGGTGCCGACATCGTCGTCATTCGCGGGACCACGGTGTCCGCCGAGCATGTGTCGTCGGATGACGAGACCCTGAATCTGAAGGAGTTCATCCACGATCTGGACGCGCCGGTCATCGTGGGTGGCTGCGCCACGCATCAGGCCGCGCTCCACCTCATGCGCACGGGTGCGGCCGGAGTGCTCGTCGGCTTCGGTGGGGGCGCTTCGCACACCACGGCGGACGTCCTCGGTGTCCGGGTGCCGATGGCCAGCGCCATCGCCGACGTGGCTGCGGCTCGCCGGGACTACCTGGACGAGTCGGGTGGCCGATACGTCCATGTCATCGCCGACGGCTCGATGGGGCGCAGCGGAGACATCGTGAAGGCATTCGCCTGCGGTGCTGACGCCGCCATGGTCGGTTCTGTCTTCGCGCGCGCCACCGATGCGCCAGGTCGCGGCGCTCACTGGGGTGCCGAGGCCTGGCATCCGCACCTGCCGCGCGGTGAGCGTCATCGGATGGAGACTGTCGGCACCCTGGCGGAGATCCTGCATGGGCCATCGCACAGCGCCGACGGCACCATGAACGTGGTGGGCGCCCTGCGCAAGGCCATGGCCACCACCGGCTACAGCGATCTCAAGGAATTCCAACGGGTGGAGATGGTGGTCACCTCGTGATCCTGGACCGGGGACTCATCACGCGGCTGCTTGCGCAGCTCGACGTCGGCGGCCCCCGGTTCAACGTGGTCGTCCCGTTCACCAATGATGTGGAGTTCGAACTCCCGACGGCGCTGGAGAGCGACGTCGATACTGCGGTGGCGCGCGTGCGAGATGCGCAGCCGGCCTGGGCCGCACTCCCGGTTCGCGAACGCTCCCGCATCATCCTTCGTTTCCATGACCTCGTCCTGCGTCGACGCGAGGAGATTCTCGACATCATCCAGGCGGAGACGGGCAAGGCTCGGCGTGACGCGATGGAGGAGGTCCTCGACGTCTGCATCAACGCCCGTCACTACGCGCGCGACGCCGCGCGGCTGCTCAAGCCCAGACGCCACCGGGGTGCCTTTCCCGGGGCGATCGGGGTCAACGAGTACCAGGTGCCCAGGGGCGTGGTGGGAGTGCTCGCGCCGTGGAACTATCCGCTGTCGCTGAGTGCGGCTGACGCCATCCCCGCACTGCTCGCCGGAAACTCCGTCATCATCAAGCCAGACGCCCAGACCTCGCTGACGGCGCTGTGGGCGGTTGACCTGCTCCGGGAGGCGGGGCTGCCGAGCGATGTGGTCGCCGTGGTGCCCGGCGAAGGCCCGGTGGTGGGTCCGTGGGTCATCGATCGTGTCGACTACGTCATGTTCACCGGCTCCACGCGGGTAGGCCGTGAGGTTGCCGCACGATGCGGCGAACGCCTCGTCGGCTGCTCTCTCGAGCTCGGCGGCATGAATGCGATGATCGTGCGCGCCGATGTCGATCCCGGCCGCGCCGCGGAGATCGCCGTCCGAGCATGCTTCGCCAATGCTGGTCAGCTGTGCATCTCGATGGAGCGCATCTACGTTCACGATCGGGTGTACGACGCGTTCGCCGCTGCGTTTGCCGAAGCGACAGGTCGCCTGACGTTTGCGACGGGCATCGGCTGGTCGGGGCAGATGGGCAGTCTGAGCTCGGAACGCCAGCGTGATCGGGTGTTGAGCCACATCCAGGATGCGACAGACAGGGGCGCCACGCTGCTCGCAGGAGGCAGGGCTCGTCCCGATCTAGGGCCCTTCATCGTGGAGCCGACGATCCTCACGGGCGTAACTGAGGACATGGCCGCATGTGCTGAAGAGACCTTCGGTCCGGTGGTCGCCCTGTACCGGGTGGCCGACGATGCAGATGCGATCCGGCTGGCCAACGACTCGCCCTACGGGCTCAACGCCGCGGTCGTCAGCCGTGATCGGCGCGCCGGACGCACCGTGGCACGCGCCCTTCGTGCCGGAAGCGTCAATGTCAACGAGGGCTACGGCGCGAGCTGGGGCAGTGTTCGTGCGCCGATGGGTGGCATGGGGGACTCCGGGCTGGGTCGACGACACGGTGACGAGGGGCTCCTGAAGTACACGGAATCGCAGACAGTCGCCGAGCAGCGGCTCCTGGGACTCGGGACTCCTCGCGGTTGGACGGATGAGCGGTGGAGCGGTGTTCTGGCCTCCGCGATTGGCACGATGAAGAGGCTCGGACTCAAGTAGGTTGCCCGTGTGGCTACCCAGCACTTCGATGTCCTCGTCATCGGCTCCGGCTTTGGCGGATCCGTGTCCGCCCTGCGCCTGACCGAGAAGGGCTATCGGGTCGGCGTGCTCGAGGCCGGCCGGCGATTCGCTGACGATGAGCTGCCCAAGACGTCCTGGCGGGTGCGGGACTTCCTGTGGGCCCCGAACTTCGGGTGCATGGGGATTCAGCGCATCCATCTCCTGAAGGACGTCCTTGTCCTCGCCGGTGCCGGGGTCGGTGGAGGTTCGCTGAACTACGCCAACACGCTGTACACACCCGGTCCCGAATTCTTCCGTGACCCTCAGTGGCGCGACATCACGGACTGGGAGGACGAGCTCGCGCCGTACTACGACCAGGCATCTCGCATGCTGGGTGTCGCTGACAACCCCACGATGACTCCGTGCGATGAGGTCATGAAGGCAGTGGCCGAGGACATGGGAGTGGGACACACCTTCCGGTTGACGCCCGTGGGCGTCTTCTTCGGCGACGGACCGGGAGTCGTGAGTGCGGATCCGTACTTCGGCGGGGTGGGCCCCGATCGGACCGGATGCACGGAGTGCGGCGAGTGCATGAGCGGCTGTCGGCACAACGCGAAGAACACCCTCGTCAAGAACTACCTCGCGCTCGCCGAGCACGGTGGGGCGCAGGTGATCCCCATGACGACGGTCACGGCGGTAGTGGAGCGAAAGGCGGGTGGCTACGTGGTGCAGGCCACACGTACAGGCACGTCCAAGCGGACGCTCTTCACAGCTGATCAGGTCATCCTGGCCGCAGGAACCTACGGCACCCAGCGACTCCTGCACCGGATGAGGGAGTCGGGGCGACTCACACGCCTGTCGCCTGCACTCGGGCGCAAGACGCGAACCAACTCCGAGGCGATTCTCGGCGCGGTCACTGATGTGACTGCTCATGACTTCACGGAGGGCGTCGCGATCACGTCGAGCTTCCACCCGGACTCCGTCACCCACGTCGAGCCCTGCCGGTATGGCAAGGGATCGAACGTGATGGGGCTTCTGCAATCGGTCCTGACAACTCCCCGCCCGGGTGTGGAGCGCTGGAAGGTGACGCTGGGAGAGGTCGCTCGGCGTCCGGGAGAGGTACTCAAGCTGCTCAACGTCCGTCGATGGAGCGAGCGAAGCGTCATTGCCCTGGTCATGCAGACGGTCGACAACTCCCTGACGGTCGAGGGCACGCGAAGCCGACTCGGGCGGTGGCACCTGACCACCCGACAGGACGACAGTGCGCCCAGTCCGACGTACCTGCCCGTCGCCCACGAAGTGGTTCGACGCATTGCGGGTCGGATCGATGGAATCGCCGCGGGCAGTCTGTTCGAGAATGCGGACATGGCGGTGACCGCCCATTTCGTCGGCGGCTGCGCGATCGGGGCAGACCCGGACCACGGGGTGATAGACGCGTACCACCGGGTCTACGGCTACCAGGGCATGCACATCGTCGACGGCTCGGCCATCACGGCGAACCTGGGGGTCAACCCCTCGCTGACGATCACGGCTCAGGCGGAGCGCGCGATGGCGCTGTGGCCCAACAAGGGCGATGCCGATGTGCGTCCGACACTGGGGGATGGGTACCGACGTATCGGGGCCACGGCACCCCGACGACCGGTGGTTCCTACCGGCGCTCCCGGCGAGCTGCGCGTGCCCAGTACCACCGGGTCCGATACGCGATCGCCGCAAGTGCAGCCAGCGTGAGGGCCAGGTACAGGGTGTCGACCCAGCCCATCTGATCGGTCAGCGTCAGTGCGGCGTTGGCCAGCAGCACCAGAACGGCCCACAGGTAGGCCTGTCGGCGCTGGCGCCGCAGCCACCAGGCGGCTGACAGCAGTGCGGTGCCGTTGAGCGCGACCAGGACGATGAGGGTGCCGGTGGAGGCAGCGCTGCCGCTGGCCCAGGCATCAGTGGCGAGCGCCCACGCCACTAGGCCCGCCCACGCTGCGGCCGCGAGGGCTGTCAGCAGGACGGGCAGGCGAGCTGCGGTGGTCAGACCGAGCAGGACATATCCGCGCCGCAGCACAGCGGCGACTTGATCTTGCCGTGGCCGTTGGGGCACTCGCTGATCTCGACCATGGTGCCGTCATCCTTGGTCAGCGAAGCGTCGACGAGGTCGGCGCTGCAGTGGCCGCAGGTGGTGTTGACGGACATATTGCACTTTGCGCACGTGTAGAGAGCCATGGCCCGGACGCTACCGCAGGTCGCGACGCCCGGCACGCGATCCCCCGATCTGGAGCGCGTCGACCCCGGTCTCCCCGTCCCGGCGCGCCCGGGCAGCCACTACGACTGACGCAGGTGCGGGAGACGGCAGTCACGAGTGACGCAGGTGCGGGAGGCGGACATGCGCGAGGGGGCGAGTCCATGACGGACCCGCCCCCTCGCGACTGCTGCGCTGCTACGCCAGACCGGCGGCCTTGGCGACGGCTCGCCCGGTGAGCACCCGGGCCAGGTGCTCGCGGTACTCGGTGTCGGCGTGGATGTCGCTGTTCGCGCTCGTGCCCTCAGCGGCATGGGCCGCTGCAGCAGCGACGGCGTCAACGGTCGACGCCCCCACGAGAGCCCTCTCGACCGCGCTCGCCTTGACCGGGCCGGGGCCCATGTTGGTCAGGCCGACCTTGGCCTCGGCGATCGCGCCACCATCCATCCGGACGGCCGCTGCAACACCGACGATCGCCCACGCCTGAGCGGTGCGATTGAACTTCTCGTAGTGGACACCCCATCCGGTGTGCTTGGGGAAGCTCACGCTGACGAGCACCTCGTCCGGCCCCACGGCAGTGGTGAAGTAGTCGACGAAGAACTCGCTTGCGGGCACCGAGCGGCGCCCCTTTGGACCCGCGATCGTGAAGGATGCACCTAGGGCGAGAGCCACCGGCGGCTGGTCACCGGCCGGGTCGGCGTGAGCCATGGCGCCACCCATCGTTCCCCGATGACGGATCTGGCGATCGGCCACCGTCTCGGTCACGGCTGCGAGGAGCGCTACATGCTCCCGCACGAGATCGCTTTTGAGAACCGCGTCATGCGTCGTACCCGCGCCGATGACGATCGCATCACCCGCGTCGGTGATGCCCTTCATCTCGTCGATGCGGGTCGTGTCGATGATGACGGAAGGCTCACCCATGCGCAGGCGCAGCACCGGCAGCAGGGACTGGCCGCCACCGAGGATCTTGGCATCCTCCCCGCCAGCTGCGAGAGCCGCGACCGCCTCGTCGACGGTGGTCGGACGTACGTAGTCGAACTTCGCGGGGATCATGCCGCGCCTCCCTTCGCTGCCTGAATGGTTCTCCACACGTTCTGCGGGCTCGCCGGCATCGGGACATCCGTGACGCCCATGGGGCGCAGTGCGTCGACGATGCCGTTGATGATCGCCGGGGTCGACGCGATCGCGCCTGCCTCGCCCACGCCCTTGGTGCCCAGTGAGTGGGTCGTCGACGGTGTGATGGTCGACCCGGTCTCGAAGGACGGCAGATCAGCCGCACTCGGGATCAGGTAGTCGGCAAGGCTGGCCGTGAGGAGGTTGCCGTCGGAGTCGTACTCGGCTCCCTCGTAGAGCGCCTGGGCGATGCCCTGGGCCAGGCCGCCGTGCACCTGTCCCTCGACGATCATCGGGTTGACCTGCACGCCGACGTCATCGACGCATACGTATTTGCGCAGCGTCACCTTGCCTGTCTCGGTGTCGACCTCCATGGCCGCGAGGTGGGTGCCATGCGGGTAGGAGAAGTCCTCCGGATCGACGGTCGCCTCGCCGGAGATCATCGGCTCGACCCCATCCGGCAGGTTGTGGGCCGAGAAGGCCGCCCACGCGAGTGCACCCAGGGTGACCGACTTCTCCGGGTCGCCCTTGACCGTGAAGGCGCCGTTGGCGAAGTCGAGATCGTCGGCAGCGCACTCGAGTTGATGGGCAGCGATCGGGCGGGAGTTCTCGATGACCCGATCCGCGGCCTTCTTGATCGCCTGCCCACCGACGGCCAGCGAACGGGACCCGTAGGTGTCCATTCCGTACGGCGAACGACCCGTGTCGCCGTGGATCACGTCGATGTCGTCGACGGGGATGCCCAGGATGTCGGAGGCGATCTGACTCCATGCCGTCTCGTGGCCCTGCCCGTGGGGCGAGGTGCCGGTGACGAGCTCCACCTTGCCTGTGGGAAGCAGTCGGATCGTGCAGTGCTCCCAGCCACCCGCGGCGTACTTCAGTGCGCCGAGTGTCCGGGAGGGGGCCAGACCGCACATCTCCGTGAAGGTCGAGATGCCGATGCCCAGTTGAACGGGATCCCCGGACTCCCGACGCGCCCTCTGCTCGGCACGCAGCTCGTCGTAGCCGAACATGCCCAGCGCCTTGGCGGTCGCGGCCTCGTAGTTGCCCGTGTCGTAGGTGAGGCCTGCAACAGTCGTGTAGGGGAACTCGTGATGCTGGATCCAGTTCTTGGTGCGGAACTCCATCGGCTCCATGCCCAGCTCGGCAGCCATCTCGTCGACGATGCGCTCGATGGCGTAGGTGGCCTCAGGGCGACCAGCACCGCGGTAGGCATCCGTGGGGGTGGTGTTCGTGAACACGCCCGTGCACTTGAACTCGTACGCACCCATCTTGTAGATGGCCGGGTACATGAACATGCCCAGGAGCGGGACGCCCGGAGTGATGATCTGCAGGTAGCCACCCATGTTGGCGAGCAGGTCGACCTTGAGGGCGATCATCTTGCCGTCAGGGGTGCAGGCCAGCTCGATGTCCTGGATCTGGTCGCGGCCGTGATGGGTGGCGACCATGTCCTCGCTGCGCGTCTCAGTCCACTTGACCGGACGGCCATGCTTCTTGGCCAGCTGCGTCACGAGGATCTCCTCGCGGTAGCACTGCAGCTTGCCTCCAAAGCCACCCCCGACGTCTGGCGCGATGACGCGCAGGTTCTGCTCAGGGATCCCGGTGACCAGGGTCAGCAGGACGCGCAGGATGTGTGGAATCTGCGTCGAGGTCCAGATGGTGATCTCCTCGCTCATGCCCATCGGCGCCGCAACGACGGCGCGCGGCTCCATGAAGGCGGGAATCAGCCGCTGGTTGACGAAACGCCGCTTCACGACGACGGCATCGGGATGATTCGCCACCGCCTCGTCATAGCCGCCGCCGAGGTCGTACACGTAGCAGGTGTTGTTGGTCGCGTCGCCGTGAACGAGCTCGGTGCCTGGAGAGATGGCATCGATCATGTTGACCACGGCGGGCAGGGGCTCGTACTCGACGTCGACGTAGGCGATGGCGTCCTCTGCAGAGGCCGCATCCGTCGCCAGGACCACGGCGACGCAGTCACCCACGTGGCGGACCTTGTCACCGGTCAGCGCAGGGAACGGCGGCATGACCGTGTCATCCGTGACCGGCCAGACGCAGGGAACCACCGAGTTCAGGTCGCCCAGCTCGGCTGCGTTGTAGGCGGCGATGACATTGGGGCGCGCGAGAGCTCCCGAGACGTCGACCTTGGTGACCTTGGCGTGGGCCATGGGGCTCCGCACGATCGCCATGTGCAGCGTGCCGGGGAGCTGGATGTTGTCGGTCCAGTTGGTGCGCCCGTGGAGGAGCTTCGCGTCCTCCTTGCGGCGGAGCGGCCGTCCGATGACGGAAGAGGTGTCGAGGATGTCGGTCACTTGTTGCCTCCCATGAGCTCGGCGGCGTACTGAACGGACTTGACGATGTTGTGGTAGCCCGTGCAGCGGCACAGGTTTCCGTGAAGGCCGTCGCGAATCTCCTCCTCGGTCGGATTCGGATTCTCGCCGAGCAGATCGACGGCCGACATGACCATGCCGGGAGTGCAGTAGCCGCACTGAAGGCCATGGCATTCCTTGAATGCCGTCTGGACCGGATGCCACTCGTCGGCGGTGGACAGACCCTGGATGGTGGTGATCTCAGAGCCATCGGCCTGGACCGCCAGCATGCTGCACGACTTGACGCTCTGACCGTCGACGATGACGGTGCAGGCTCCGCAGTTGGAGGTGTCACACCCGACGACTGTTCCGACCTTGCCCAGATCCCCCCGAAGCCAATGGACGAGAAGAGTCCTAGGTTCGACTTCCGACTGGCAGACCGTCCCGTCGACGGTCACTGTGATGTGCTGCATCCGCTGCCCTTTCCCCGTGTGCGTGGAGACCCCTGACTTGGTGAGCCATGTGATGGAGGTCACGTTAGAACGGCAATTCGGCGGATGGGGCGGATTCGTCAATTTTCGTGCATGGGCCGCTGGCCCCATCGGACTAGGGTTCCGGTGATGTCCGACTTCGATGCGCACCCGTTGGCGCCCGACCCCGACCCCCGGGGCAGAACTGTGCGCACCTATCTGGTCTGGGCGGTTCTCGTCAGCGTCCTGTGCTTCCTGCCTCTGGGACTCGTGGCCGTTGTCTATGGTCTGCAGGCCAGTCGGGCCGTGACCGATGGTGACCTGGCGCGTGCCCGTCGTCGCGGGCGGGTGGCGCGCAGGTGGATCATCGCGGCGCTGATCGTCGGCCTCCTGGTGGATCTCCTCCTGGCTGGAGTTTTCGCTCTTCTTGGTGCGTACTCGTCTTGACGAGGTCCACGCCCTGCGAGGAATTGACGCCTGGCCCCGTCGGTAGGCTCGGCACGTGACAGACGCCCTCGCCCCCGTTCTCGTCGTTGATTTCGGCGCCCAGTACGCCCAGCTGATCGCTCGTCGCGTTCGCGAGGCCCGGGTCTACTCCGAGATCGTGCCGCACACGATGTCGGTGGCGGAGATCGTTTCGCGCAAGCCCGCCGCGGTCATCCTCAGCGGTGGGCCTTCCAGCGTCTATGAGCCTGGCGCGCCTGCTCTCGATGCGGAGCTCTTCGAGACCGGCATCCCCGTCTTCGGCATCTGCTACGGATTCCAGGCCATGGCACAGGCGCTCGGTGGGACCGTTGCCCGCACCGGCCAGCGTGAGTTCGGCGGCACACCGATGACCGTCACGACCCCGGGTGTGCTGCTCGCGGGGCTTCCGGCCGAGCAGAGCGTGTGGATGTCGCACGGAGACTCCGTCTCCGAGGCACCAGCCGGCTTCCTGATCACAGCCCAGACCCTGGGCGCCCCCGTCGCTGCTTTCGAGGATGTCGATCGCCGGTTCGCAGGCGTGCAGTTTCACCCGGAGGTCATGCACAGTGAGCACGGGCAGAGGGTCCTCGAGCGCTTCCTGTTCGAGATCGCCGGATGCGAGCCGACGTGGACGATGGCGAATGTCATCGACGAGCAGGTAGAGATCATTCGGGCGCAGGTCGGCACCGGCAAGGTGATCTGCGGCCTGTCGGGTGGCGTCGATTCGGCTGTCGCGGCCGCGCTCGTCCATCGTGCGGTCGGTGATCAGCTCACCTGCGTGTTCGTGGACCACGGCCTCCTGCGCAAGGGCGAGGCTGAGCAGGTCGAGCGGGATTACGTTGCTGCGACGGGGATTCGGCTCGTCGTTGTCGACGCCAAGGAGCGTTTCCTGACGGCGCTTGCTGGAGTGAGCGACCCCGAGACCAAGCGAAAGATCATCGGACGCGAGTTCATCAGGGTCTTCGAGGCCGCCGAGCGTGAACTCATGGTCGAGGCCGGCGAGCACGGCGCGACGATCGACTTCCTCGTCCAGGGCACGCTCTACCCCGATGTCGTCGAGTCCGGCGGCGGATCGGGCACGGCCAACATCAAGAGCCACCACAACGTCGGCGGCCTGCCCGACGACCTTCAGTTCACCCTGGTGGAGCCGCTTCGCACGCTGTTCAAGGACGAGGTGCGTCAGGTGGGGCTCGACCTGGACCTGCCGCCGGAGATCGTCTGGCGTCACCCGTTCCCGGGCCCGGGCCTGGCCATTCGCATCATCGGAGCGGTCGACGAGGAGCGCCTGGCGATCCTGCGCGAGGCCGACGCCATCGCTCGCGAGGAATTGACGGCGGCGGGGCTGGATCGCGACGTGTGGCAGTTCCCTGTCGTCCTGCTTGCAGACGTGCGCTCCGTCGGTGTGCAGGGAGACGGTCGCACCTACGGACATCCGGTCGTGCTGCGCCCGGTGTCGAGTGAGGATGCGATGACGGCGGACTGGTCACGATTGCCCTATGACCTGATCGCGCGCATCTCGACACGCATCACCAACGAGGTGAACGAGGTCAATCGCGTTACGTTGGACGTGACGAGCAAGCCTCCGGGGACTATCGAATGGGAGTAGTTCCGTCAGGAACTGCTCGGGAAATCGGGAGTAGTTCCGTCAGGAACTGCTTGGGAGCATGGGAGTAGTTCCGTCAGGAACTGCTCGGGAAATTGGGAGTAGTTCCGTCAGGAACTGCTCGGGAAATTGGGAGTGATTCGAGCATGGACGCTGTCTACAACCTGATCGTCGTTCTGCACTTTGTCGGCCTGGCGATGCTGCTCGGAGCCTTCCTGGTGCAGTTGAACTCCAAGGAGAAGACGGTCACGCGCTGGATGTTCGATGGCGCGATGACCCAGCTGCTGACCGGTCTCATCATGGTGGGAATGATCTCGTCAGGCGCCATGGGTGACGAGGAAAAGGCTGATCTCGACCACGTGAAGATCGGCATCAAGCTCGTGATCGTGATCATCATCGCGGTCCTGGCTGCGATCGGGCGCCGCAAGCCCGCACCTCAGGTGGGCATGTGGCTGGCCATCGGTCTGCTGACCCTCGCCAACGTCGTGATAGCCGTCTTCGTTCACTGACTTCGCGGCCCGTTCGCGAACGAACGCATCTCTCCGGCTCTGGCGTCAGGGGGTGCTGACCCGCATGAACGCCTCAGCGAGCCGGCCTTCGGGCAGTCCTGCCTGAGCGGCCTGAGCCCGCAGCCAACCTGACACGCGATCCTCGAGATCGTCCATGTGCGCGGTCTGACTGTCGTGGGCCCGGAGTGCGCGCAGTTTCGCCGGCATCTGCTCGGTGACGTCGATCCACAGGTTCGGGTTGGGGCCACCCATGACCCAGACCTCGGGAACGGTCCACGCCTCCAGGCCCTCGTCCTGCAGCAGGCTCGTGTGGGCGAAGGGATTGCGCGCGTCCGGATAGACGGACTGGATGGCTGCGTCGCCGGCCGCGAGGTGATCTGGGTGAGAGGCGTAGATGCGTTCCCAGTTCCGCTCAGGTGACTGGATGATCATTCGGTCGGGGCGCACCTGTCGGATGACCCGGCTGATGTCTCGGCGCAGCTCATGGCTGACGGTCAGCTCCCCATCTCGGTAGCCCAGGAAGCTGATGTCGTCGACGCCGAGTTCCCGGCCTGCGGCTCGCTGCTCGGCCTGCCGAATGCCGGGGATCTCCGAGCGGGGAACGTTGGGGTCGAATCCTCCGGCGTCGCCGTTCGTGACGATGGCGTACGAGACCTGAACTCCGGCGTCGGTGAGCGACCTGATCGTCCCGCCTGCACCGAAGTCGACGTCGTCGGGATGTGCCATGACGGCCAGCACGCGGGCGACGGGGTGTCCGTCCTGATTCTCGAGAAGATGTGAGGTCACCCGGGCAGGTTACTGAGGGGTGCTGATCTGCAGGGTGGGCAGGTCGTGAGCCCCTAGAGTTCAGGACGTGGCGACGGGAGCATGGCAGGCGTGGTGGCGACGCTGGGACTGCCGCCTGGCCCGCCGAGTGCCCCGCTGGGCGCGCCTGCTCGGTCGCCCCAGGCGCCGCGCCGTGGCGATCACTGAGGGCGCCGGAGCGTGCTCGGGAAGCACCCTCGCCTTCTCCGAGTACCTGCGCGAGCAGCGTGTGCCAGTGGTGTGGGTCTACCGGGACGACCCCTCCATCGTCCCGTCCGGGTTCGCCGGCGTCAGAGCCGGAACAGCCCGCCACAGATGGCTCGCCGCGCGCAGTCGATGGTGGATCACGGATGGGCTGCCCATGCGGGTGTCGGGTCCGGACACTGTCGGGCGTCCTGTGGAGCGTGGGCCGCAGACCCGTGTTCTCGCCTTCGTCGAGCCGACCATTCAGAAGGTGGGGTCCGACGTCGTCGACTGGCCCTTGCTCACGCCAAGGCAGCAGCGTCTCCTTCAGATGCGCGCCCAGACGGATGTCGATCTCGTGGCGGTGCCATCGGAGGCGTCGGGGGAGAGTCTGGCTCGCGCCTGGGGATTCACAGCTCCGTCGACTGTCGGCTCTCCGCTTGTGGAGCGCGTTCCCGCGACACAGGAGGCCCGAGCGCGCTTGGGACTGGCTGACTCGGCGTTCGTCGTCGGCGTCGTCCTTGAACGCCCAGATGCGTCCTTCCCTGCCGGGGAGCAGGGCGGCCTGATCATCGTTTCGCCGAATGATCAGGCGAGTCCAGCGGACATCGTGGGTGCCTGCGATGTTCTCGTCACGGACGTCTCCTCCTGGGCCGTCGTCGCTGCGCGACTGGATCGCCCCGTGATCGTCTACGCGCTCGATCTGCGCGACCTGCTCTCACGTGGTCCGGGCCTGTACCTGCCGTGGCAACGTGAACTTCCGGGGCCACACGTTTCGACGCCAGAAGGCCTCGAATCGGCCGTACAGGCGATTCTGCAGTCAGGCGGGAGGGTGCCGGCCGAATTCGAGCGGGGACACGCTGCACTCGCGTCGCTTGTCAGCGACCGGCGCGAAGGGTCCTGCGCGGCGCTGCTGGCCGTGTTGGAGGACCAGGGATGAGCACCGTCGTGATCATGGCCAATTCGATCACCGAACTGGGTGGTGCCACTCGGGTCGCGCATGTGCTGGCGTCAGGACTGGCCTCGCGCGGGCACAGGGTCGAACTAGTGGGGCTCGAGATGTCCGCCGAGCCGCACACTTTCGCTTCCACTGCTGACTTCGGTCAGACGACGCTGCTGCCCACGCCGGTGCCGTCGGCATCGGACGAGGACGGTCGGGCACGTGCTGACGCGCAGATCACGGACGGGCTGGCCAGCATTCTCGAGCACCTCGGTGGCGGCACCGTGATCACCACTCAGGTCTGGTGCAAGGAGATGCTCGACCGAGTGCCCCATGATTCATGGCGGGTAGTCGGGCAGTACCACTCGTCCGCCGAGGCAGCGGAGCGGAGCGGCGACCGTGAGCGGCTGCTGGCGGCCTACGGGGATGCGACTGTGGTGACTCTCCTGACGGAAACTGACGCCAAGGCGTTCGCTTCCTGGGGCCTTGAGTCGGTTCAAGCTATGCCCAACCCAGTCGCATTCTGGCCTGACAGCCCATCGGGCCTCACCGATCTCGTCGTCACCTATCTGGGACGCATGTCGGTCGAGAAGGCTCCCGGGATTCTCGCGGCTGCCTGGGAGAAGGTGGCGCCGCTGCATCCTCAATGGCGTCTGCGGTTCATCGGATCGGGGCCGTTGACGGAGGAGATCCGGTCCATGAACCTGCCGCGGGTGCAGTTCGTGGAACCGACCCAGAACCCGCAGAGCTACCTGCTGGGCAGTTCCGTCCTCGCTCTCCCGTCCCTGGTGGAGGGCTTCCCCCTCGCCCTCGCGGAGGCGATGGCATGCGGTCTGCCCGCGGTGGTGGCCGATGCCTCGGCCGGAGTGCGCGAACTGGTGGATGACGATGTGACGGGCCTGCTGGCCGTCCGAGGCGATGCCGACGATTTCGCTCACCAGCTGGATCGCCTCCTGTCGGACGAGACGATGCGTGCCCGGATGGGTCGGGCGGCGAGGACGGCCGCCGAGGCGTACCGGCTTGATCCGATCCTCGACCGGTGGGAGATGCTGCTCCACCGCGAGTGACGGTGGTCGCGCAGATCCACCACTCGCGCACAGATCCACCGCTCGCACGCAGATCCACCACTCGCCGTATTGTGCGGGGGTGAGCATCTGGCGGTCGCGGCAGGCGTTGTTCCTGCTTGTGCGACGTGACCTGTCTCAGAAGTACCGCAAGCTGAGGCTGGGCTACCTCTGGGCCATCCTCGAACCGCTCGGCATGAGTGTCACGATGTGGTTCGTCTTCGAGGTCCTGCTCGGTGGCCGCAAGATGGGCGGGCAGCCCTACTACCTGTTCCTCACGGTCGCGATCCTGCCCTGGTGGTGGTTCACCAGCGGTATCTCGTCTTCGACCAAGGCGTTCGCGGGCTTCTCCCGCACGCTGCCCGTCAGCGTCCTGCCAACGCAATTCTCGGTCGTCCGAGTCCTGATCACGCGCACCTTCGACTTCTTGTTCTCCCTGCCCTTGATCGTCTTCGCCATGCTGATCACCTGGACTTTTCCGGGCATCCAGTTCGGGTTCTTCTTCCTCGCCTTCGCAGTGCAGTTGGTCCTCATGTACGGCCTGTCCCTCCTGGTGGCATCCGTCTCCGTCCTGGTTCCGGATTTCGCGCGGATCGTGCGGATCCTGCTGCGCGCGGCCTTCTACCTCAGCCCGGTCCTCTACTCACTGGCCCTGGTGCCCGAGGGTGCCCGCACGGCCGCGGCCCTCAACCCCCTTGCCGGCATCCTCACCCTCTACCGGGTGGGCTGGTGGCCCGAGGAGCACGTCCCGATGTTCGGCTATGCACTGTCCTTCGGCGTGGCCCTCTTCTTCCTCGTCGCGGGGATCGTCACCTTCCGCCGTCTTGAGCACCGAATCCTGAAGGAGGCGTGAGCGATGGCCAGAATCCACCTTGATCCCGATCTCGCCGCCGCTGTCGAGTTCGACGACGTGTCCCTGACCATGCCGCGCACCACACGACGCAAGGGGGACGGACGCAGCGCCCGACTTCGCCGCTTCGCCCAGGAGACGAGCCGCGTCAGTGAGCCGGTTCTCGAGGAGGTCACTTTCTCTGTCGCGCCGGGCGACCGCGTCGCCGTCATCGATCAAGCCAAGCGCGGGCACACGTCCGAACTCCTGCGGTTGGCTGCTGGAACGCTGATACCGGATCACGGACACGTGCGCCGGAAATCTGCAGTCATCCCGATCCTTCGTCGCGCGGGCCTGGTCAATGCGAAGCTGACGGTGCGGCAGAACATCTTCGTCATCGGAATCCTGCTCGGGCTCTCTCCCGACGAGATCAACGAGCGGATGGACTGGATCGTGGAGACGGCCGGACTTGGCAAGGTCATTGATGTCTACGCTCGGGCTTGCCCGCCGGAGCTGCGTCGCCGCATCGTCTGGACCGTGTCCATGGCCACGCAGGCGCGAATCTTCGCTACGCAGGGGTCGCTGATCGTGGGTGACGAGCAGTACCGAGAGGTGGGCTGGTCGCACCTCGAGACGCTCAAGGATCAGGGCGTCACATTCATGGTGGCTGGCCAGACCGCCCCTGTCATGGAGCGCTTCTGCACGAGGGCGATCGTCCTGGAGGAGGGCCGCGTTGTCCTCGACGGCACTGTGGCCGAGGCGCTCACGAAGGTCGGGCGTGGCGCAGTGAAGGAGGACGAGGACGAGCCTCCGGTCGAGGACCTGGATCTGCTCGACAATCGCGCCGAGCGCGACGAATGGCGTTCGGACTGATCAGGTCTCGAGGGGGATGCGCACGCCCTGCTTGCGAAGGTCGGCCACGAGGGACGCGTAGAGCGCCTCGATCTTCTCGGTGGTCTCGTCATCGAACTGCGAGCGCCAGCGGCCCACGTGCGCGCGCTCGACGCTGACGTTCTCGGCGAACCACTGCATCATGCCCGGGTCGAGGGGGATGCCCAGGAATTCGCACACCTGCTGGAGTGACTCCTCGCGGGCATTCTGAACCATGTCGAGCATGTCTACGGTGAGGATGCGTCCGGGGTGGCACCGTTGCACGGCCAGGTGCATCCGCAGGCTGCGTCGCCCCCATTCCCTGAGCGACTCGAGAATCTCGTTGGGCCCGAATGTCTGCTCGACGAACGATGCTGCGACGTCGCGTCCGTCTCGAATGATGGCGACGACCTGAGCGTCGGGGTAGATCGGCTCGATGAGGTCCGTGACCCGGGCGTTGGC
>Ga0181561_10000836_pt1 | contig 26730 bp, 17 predicted proteins | sample 011ome_19_FD_133760 | JGI IMG/M metagenome (GOLD analysis project Ga0181561, IMG submission 133760) | Coastal salt marsh microbial communities from the Groves Creek Marsh, Skidaway Island, Georgia - 011510BT metaG (megahit assembly) | ecosystem: Environmental > Aquatic > Marine > Intertidal... | reverse complement strand
GGGGACGCTCCCGATCAGATCATCGTCCAGGGAGCGGCGGGAAGGAGGGGCGGACGCGTCCTCGGGCGCGGCGCGCGCGCGCGCGCGGCCGCCCGCGCCGCCGCCGCGACGCCTCTCTCCCCCGGAGCCGCCTCGGCCCGGCCGCGGGTCGGCGTCGTCGGGGGATGCCCCCCTCGCGTACGCGCCGTGCTCGGCATCCTGCGTCCCCCCCGCGCCGGATCGATCTTTGTTCTCCCCCAGAGTCATGCGTTCGAGGCCTGGGATCTGGTAGTCCAGGGGCATGCCGAGCTTCCCCCGCAGATGCACGTTTTCCTTGCGCAGCGTCTCGTTCTCGCGTCGCAGGCGCTCGACGAGCGCCTGCGCGGGGTCCGTCGCCGCCGTCGGGCGGTTGATGATGTTCCGCGCCCTGCTGGCGTAGTGCAGCGTGTTCAGGGTCTCCTCCGCGTGCTCCGGGCTCGGCGAGACGCACGCAATCATGAGCGCGAGCGAGGACCCCCCCAGCGAGTCCATCAGCAGCTTCGTGAGCTTCGAGTCTCGGTACGGGATGTGTTTCCGGTCGGCGCTTGTCGCGCCGTCGCTGAGCATGGCGATCACCTTCCCGAGCATGAACAGCGAGCGGTTGATGTTCGCCGTCTCCTTGGCCATCGTCCCGTCGCTCTTGCTCGCTTTCAAACGCTCGGAGCCGGCGAGGTCGATGAACGACACCTTGCCGAATTTGCTCACCGTCACGCCGTCGCGCTCCACGTGGCTCTCCACGTGCACGGTCATGATGGAGTGCGAGCGCGACGAGTCTTTGTTCAGCTCGTGCGACCCGACGTGCCTGTTTCTCGTGCCCGTGCTCACCACGGCGAGCGCGTCCTCCAGCCGCGCGCACTCCACGGTTTTAAGCCCGGGCACGTGGAACCCGCGCCCGGTCTCCATGCGCTCCGAGAGCTGCGTCTCGTGGTCGCCGGTGAGCAAGTCGTAGATGGCCTCGTTGTAAATCTCCAGGTACGAACACCGCACGACGTACTCGGCGCCGGGCGGGGCGTTCTGCGTCTTGGCGAAGATATGCGCCAGGGAGCGCGTCATGATCCCGTCCTCGCCCGTGCCTCCCATCCAGTCCTCGCGATGGATCATCTCCTCGCGGCCGCTCATGGAGAACGTCTTGCCGCTTCCCGTCTGCCCGTACGCGAATATGCTGGCGGCGTACCCGTGCAGCGCCGAGTCGAGCAGCCTCTGCACCCCGCACTTGATCATCACGTCCGGCTGCGTGGTGTCCGGCGAGAGACACGCGTTGAAGTCGAACGTCCTGTTCCCCACCTGCAGCGATCGCTGGTCGCGCGACACGGACACCAACTCCTCCTCCCCGCGCCGCAGCTCGTTCGCGTTCAACGGCCGGACGCGCACCACCACCTTGACCGCGCTCGCGGCGCTTCGGCTCGTGCCACTGAGGTTCCCGGAGCTGTCGACGCTGTGCGCGGGGGAAGAGGGCGCGGATCCAGAGCCCGTGCGCGCGGGGGGGCGGCCCATCGTGCCCATGCCGCTGGGGTGCGCGGTCTCCACCGCGCGGCGGGCCGCGCGCTCGGTCATGCGCTGCTCCAGGCTCGAGGGAGATCCGGGGGGGCGCGAGGCGTATCCCGGCCCGCCCCCCATCGCTGGAACCGCGTGTCCCTTCTCGTCGCGACGGGGCTGGGGCCGGGCCGAAGGCATGGGCGGAGGCATGCCTCGAGGTGCGGACCTCCTTCGCGCCAACCGAGGTTGGGCGCTTCCCCCGGTCGTCGCGCGAGGAGGAGTGCCCGTGGAAGGGGGCGTGTCCGACACCTCGAGCGATCGTTCGCGCGTCGTTTGCCTTTTCGGGACGCGACGCCTTCGTGCTTTTTTGCAGACTGCTCAGCCTGTTAGGAATCGCATTATGCGGGCGATTCGAAACGCACTCGCGTCGTGGGCACTCTCAGTACTCTGGTCGGGGGGAAGCTCTCAGATTTGGTGACGCGACGCCGCGAGGAGACCGAGGGCGCCATGTTGGGCGATTACCTCACCGCGCTGCTCATCGCGGTCCTGGGATACGTGTACCCCGCGTACCTGTGCTTCAAGGTGCGCCTCCCGTCCCGTCCCCCGTCCCGAGCGCGGCCGGACTTCCAGATGTCTTCCCCCTCGACTCCACCTCGCGGCGCTCGCGGTGGCGTGTTCTGACCGCCTTCCTCCCCGTTTCTCCTTTTCCGAACGGCCCGCGACCCGCGACCCGCGACCCGCAGGCGTTGGAGAAGCACAAACGCAAGCCCGAGGCGCTGCGCGGCTGGTGCATCTACTGGACGGTCATGGCGCTGTACACCGCCGGGACGCAGGTTTCGGATCGGTTCGTGTTTTGGCTGCCCATGTACAGCGAGGCGAAGGTGGCGTTCGTGGTGTACCTGTGGCACCCGCGCACGCAGGGCGCGCTGTACGTGTACGACGCGTTCGTCGCACCGTTCCTGGCGAGGCACGAGACCGCCATCGACAGGCACATCGACGAAACGAGGGTGAGCGTCGGGGACGTCGTCGCGCGGCGCGCGCGCGACGCCGTCGAGTTTGCGCGCGAGAAGTTCGCGGCGGCGCTCACGGCGCTGCCGCAGGGCGCGCAGAGAGGACAGGGGGGCGGGTTCGGCGCGAGGAGCGCCACGGAGGCGGCGGCGATGGCGTACGCCAGGGGACCGAAGCAGAACTAAACGCAGAACTAAACGACGAACGCGCATCGGCTTTTACCGCGTCTCACAGACGCGCGCTCGCTAGTACGTACTGTATAGACGGTCCAAAAAGAGACGTACTTTCGTACGCGCGTTTCGCGCTTTTACGCGCTTTTACGCGCTCGGCTCGCGCTTCACTTGGCCTTCTTTTCCTGGGCCTCCTCGAGCTCCTCCCCGGCCTCGTCGAACCCCCACACGGCTTTGATCTCGCGCCAGCCCCCCCCGACGAGCGCGCGGCCGAACGTCGCGGCCAGCACGCCGGGAACGATGTACAGCAGCGCCGGCTGCGCGGCTTTGAACGCGTGCATCACGACGATGGTCGCGACGAGCCCCGCGAAGTACCCGAAGACCACCGCGTTGAAGTACGCGGGCGGTGCCGGGAGGCCCTTCGCGAGCGCCCTCGCCCTGCGCGCGTGGTCCATGCGCAGCGTCAGCGCGACGTAGATGCCCGGGATCACGATGTCCCCGAGGCCGAGCATGGAGAACGGCGGGACGTCCGCGCCCGGCGCGACGGCGCGCGGGAACAGCAGCTTGATGGGCGCGTCGAACGATTTCGCAACCGTGACCATGACCGGCGTGAAGAACACCCAGAAGATATCGTAGAAGAAGAGCCCCGTGAGCAGGATCACGCCGATCTGAACGGAGTCCAGGGTGAGGAACTCGATGCCCTGCAGCGAAAACGCCAGCCCGAGCGCGTTGTTCGCCAGCCAGTGCTTCTCGGCGACGTACCATCCGCAGAACGCGACGCCGCCGGCGCCCGCGAGCAGCTCGGGGACGCTCAGCTCCACGCGCGTGGGCTCGTCCATCAGGAGCGGGATCTTGGGGCACGTCCCGAAGTACAGCGCCCGGGTGGCCACGCCGCGGGGCATCCCCGCGCCCACCACCGGCGCGAGCGTGCCGGTTAACGCGAAGATGCCGATCAGCACGAAGTATCCCGTCAGGAGCTTGTTCACCAGGTCCTTGGGAAGGAACTTGAACAGGAGGAAGAACCCGAACAGCACGCACGATCCGATCAGGGGGAAGCGCATGGCGTCCTGCTTGGTCATGGCCTCGGTGTTCCCCGCGGCGACCGGCCGCACGGAGCGGTGCGCCCCCGCGAACACAGCCAACGTCGCGGTGCCGAGGATGTTCAGATTCGTCTCCACCGCGGTAAATAGCGGCGCGACCGCGAGGGCTATGAGCGCCAAGTGCGCGAGCGGGGCGGCGACGTGAAGCGAATCGTCCATCGCCTTCTCCTCCGCCGCCGCTTTCGCCGCGGTCGAACGCGTGCCGGCCATGCTAGCGGATCGCGTCGTGAATTGTGCTGTGCGTGCGGTCCGCGGCTCGTTTTCGGAACTCCGAAAGCCTGGTTTGCCGACGGCAAAGCGCTCAGCTGCAGGCGCGTCGGCGGCGAAGTCGCTCGCTTTTCGCGTCGACGGCGACGGATAAAGCGACGAGGGAAGGCTTTCGTCACTGGCGGTCGCGCGGAGCTCGCGTCCTTTCCCCCTCGCGATCTCTCCCACGATGGCTTCCGTGTGCTCATCGCTCCCCCTCGCCGTCCCCCGCGCCGTCGGCTCGGCGCGCCGCGGCGCGCGCGCCTCGGCGGTGCCCCACGTCGCGTCCCAGTCGCCCGTGGGTTTCGATTTCCGCCACGGCGTCGCCGGCGCGCGCCTCCCCGGCGCGACCGCGCGCCGCTCGTCCGCGCGTCGCGGCGATTTGTGCGTCCGCGCGGGCAAGAAGGACAAGCGCAAGAGCGGCGGCGGCGGTGGTGGTGGCGGCGGCGGCGCTAAGACCGGCGGCAACCAAGGCCACAAGTCCCCCGGGAAGGTCAAGGAGGGCTCGGCGTACCAGACGGAGACGCGTAAAATAATCTTGTCTCTCGGCAAGGTGCGCAAGGTCACTCCCAACGGCAAGGAGCTCATCAAGAACATTAACCTCGGGATGTACCTCGGCGCGAAGATTGGTATTTTAGGCGCGAACGGCGCGGGTAAGTCCACGCTGATGAAGATCCTCGCCGGCGTCGACAAGGATTTCGACGGCGAAATACACCTCGACGACGGCATCAAAGTCGGGTACCTTCCCCAGGAGCCGCCGCTGGACGACGGCGAGACGGTGATGGAGAACATCGAGGTGGGCGTCAAGGCGGTCAAGGCTGACTTGGCGGAGTACAACGACGTCTCCATGCAGATGGCCGAGCCGGACTGCGACATGGACAAGCTCATGGCGCGCATGGACGCGCTGCAGACCAAGCTGGACGCCACCGACGCTTGGGAGATTGACCGCACCGTGTCGCGCGCCATGGACGCTCTGCGCTGTCCCCCCGGGGACGCGCTCGTGAAGAACCTGTCCGGCGGCGAGAGGCGACGCGTCGCCATCTGCCGCCTGCTGCTCGCGCAGCCCGACATCCTGCTCTTGGACGAGCCCACGAACCACCTGGACGCGCAGTCCGTGGCGTGGCTGGAGCAGTTCCTGGCGAGTTTCCCCGGCACGGTGGTGGCCATCACGCACGACCGGTACTTCCTGGACAACGTCGCGGGGTGGATCCTGGAGCTCGACCGCGGCGAGGGCATCCCCTTCGAGGGCAACTACTCGACTTGGCTGGACTCGAAGTCCAAGCGGCTGGAGGCGGAGGGGAAGAAACAAGACTCGCTGCAGCGCACGATCAACCAGGAGCTGGAGTGGGTGCGCTCCAACGCCAAGGGCCAGCAGAAGAAGGGCAAAGCCAGGCTGCGCGCGTACGAAGAGCTGTGCGACGCGGCGAACGCGTTCACGGCGCGCGCGGAGCTGGATAGCATCACGATCCCCGCGGCGCCTCGGTTGGGGTCGGAGGTGATCACCGTGTCCGGTGTCTCGAAGGGGTACGAGGGGCGCGGTCTGCTCATCGAGGGCCTGGACTGCATCATCCCCGCGGGCGCGGTGGTGGGCATCGTCGGCGCTAACGGCGCGGGCAAGACGACGCTGTTCAAGATGATCACCGGCGTCGACGCGCCGGACGCCGGGACGGTGACGGTGGGCGAGACCGTCAAGCTGATGTACGTGGACCAGGACCGCGGAAGCCTGAACGCGGACAAGACGGTGTTCGAGGAGCTCAGCGGGGGGGCGGAGGAAATTTCCCTGGGCAGCAGAACCGTCAACGCGCGCGCGTACTGCTCGTGGTACAACTTCAAGAGCTCCGACCAGCAGAAGAAGGTGGGCGACTTGTCCGGCGGCGAGCGCAACCGCCTGCAGCTGGCGAAGACGCTCACGTCGGGCGGGAACGTGCTGATGCTGGACGAGCCCACGAACGACTTGGATGTCACCACGCTGCGCGCGCTGGAAGAGGCGGTGATGTCCTGGAACGGCGTCACGATGTGCATCTCGCACGACCGGTGGTTCCTGAACAAGATCGCGACGCACATCTTGGCGTACGAGGGCGACTCGAAGGTGACCTTCTTCGCGGGCTCTTACGACGAGTACGAGGAGCACAGGAAGGAGCGCATGGGGGGAGCGGAGCCCGCGCCCATCAAGTACAAGCCCATGCCGGTGTGAGAAGGGGATGATGTTCGAGCCAGGAGCGAGAGGTTGTCATACAATACTTTGTGTTTCAGCAGAATTTTTTTCGCATATGGCGCCTGGTCGGACGAGGCGAGTTTCGACGGAGTTGGCGCGCCGCGCGCTCATGAAACTTTTTCGACTTCGCTTGGATGATGAGCTCGACGCCGTGGTACTTGGGCGGGCCGCTCACGCCACACTCACCCTTTTATTTGCACGCACCTTAGACGCGTTCAAGATGGCGTTCACGGCCCGTAAGAAGGTGCGTTCGCCTTCCACATCCCGCGTCTCCGGCGCGCGTCGCGAGCCGGTCGCCGGCTCCGTCGACGGCGACTCCGTTTTCCGGCATCGCGGCCCTCGCCTGTCGCTGCCAGGTTTTTTCCGCGCTTCTCGTCCGCGCGTCGACCCTCGAACGCGACCACGCGGGATGCTGACGACCTCTGACCCGCGCTTTCATGACCCACAGATTGTGAAGGACGATGGCGCCGCCCCCGGTCCCTTCGAAGAGACCGTCGCGCAGGTACGTGCAGCGCGATCGCCCGGCTCCGCGTTGGATACATTTTCTAGGGTTTAACTTGCAGCGCGCTTGCGAAAAACCCGCACCAGAGAGTCGGCGGCGAGCGTCTTCGCGCCGGTCGAGGCACGCGCGGGCGCGTAGGCTCGGGCGTGTGCGAGTGGACACTCGCATGCGTCGTGCTGCGATTGACGCGCGGCGTTTCGGGTGCTCCTTCGCGCGTAGGGCGGCTTCCTCCGCGAGGACGGACGCACCGTCATCGTCAAAGCTGCATCCGCCATTTCGCTGCGACCGAGACTGACCCTTTTCGCGTTTCCGCGCGTTCCTCCACGCAGGCGCTCTTCGACCTCGAGGCGACCAACAACGAGCTCAAGGCTGAGTTGAAGGACCTCTACATCAACGGCGCGCAGGAAGTCGCGATCGGCGACGGCCGCACCGCCATCGTCATCCAGGTGCCCTTCCGCCTGCTCAAGGCTTTCCACAAGATCCAGCAGAGGCTGGTGCGCGAGCTGGAGAAGAAGTTCAGCGGCAAGGACGTCGTGGTGGTGGCCAACCGCCGCATCATGCCCGTGCCCAAGGGCGGCTTCGCCCGCGCGCGCCCCAGAAGCCGCACGCTGACCGCCGTGCACGCGAACCTGCTGGAGGATCTCGTGTACCCCACGGAGATCGTCGGAAAGCGCCAGCGCTACAGGCTGGACGGCAGCCGCCTGCTCAAGGTGTTCCTCGACGCGAAGGACCGCAACACCACGGAGTACAAGCTGGACACTTTCGCGGGCGTGTACAAGAAAATGACCGGCAAGGACGTCTCCTTCGAGTTCCCCGTCACCGAGGCTGCTAACTAAGTCGCGGGACGGCACGTGTCATTCGGATAATGCGCACACCGGGGGGGGGTGATTGAATGAGTCTTTTAACGAAGGCGACTCACCGAAACGCTTCGACATTTCGTCTCGTCGTCGCGCGCGAAGCGAATTCCGCGTTCTCGCCCGCGCCTCGCCTCCGCGTCGACGCGCGTTCGACGACGCCGTCCTCCGAACGACTCTACATGAACAGACGACCATCCGATGTCAGTCACTCTCCTCTCCCCTCACTTGGTCATGGCGTCCGCTTTCATCTTCCGCAGCTGCAGACGCACCTCCGAGTCCGTCTTGGCGAGGATGCGCCGCTCGCCGACGCGCACGCGCGCGGCGGCGACGGAGCGCTGCGTCTGGCGCACCGGCTCGGAAAACACCCCCACCCACGCGTCGGCATCCGGGAACGCGCCGTCGTTTCCGGACGCGCTCTTCTCTTTCTCGTCCGGAATCAGCTCCGCCGCGAACGCGCTCTTCTTCCCCTTCTTCGCCGCCGCCGGTTTACTCGGGTCTTGCGCGGCGATGTCCCGGTCGCGCTCCAACGTGTTCGGGTACCGCGCCAGCGCGTCGGTGGTGAGGTCGGCGAGCATCTCACGCACCGCGATTTCGCCGGCCTCGCCGCCGAGCACCTCGCCCTGCGTCCCGCGCTTGCCGCGGGTGAGCGCGCCCAGGACGCCGCCGAGCGCCTTGTTCCCCACCAGCGCGCGCGCCGCGAGCTCGGGCAGCTCGCGCGCGTCTTCGGGGTCGCACAGGATGAACGAGGCGTACTGCAGGAGCTGCTTGGGGTACCCGCTCAGCCGCAGCGGGAACGCCTCCACCGGCGCCAGCCCCAGCGCGCGCAGTGCGGCGGCTTTGGCGTCGGCGTGCCGGTCCTCGGGGTCCACGCCGATCGTGAGCTCGTAGAAGTCGTCGGGGTTCTCGCCCACGGGGGGCGCGAACCCGTAGGAGATGAGCAGCTCCGAGGACGGGCGCGCGCCGTACGACGCGAACACCTGCTCGCCGGGCCGGTACCGCCGGTCCGGGCGCAGGCACACCGCGCCGCCGGCGTCGTCGATGTACGCCGCGCACCCGGGCTTGTGGTTGAGCATGTCCGCCCAAGGCACGAGCGCCAGCTCGCCGCCGCGGCTGGGCAGGCGGATCAGGCGCGAGAAGAGCACGTCGAACGCCCAGCGCAGCGCGCCGGGCGTGAGCTGCGGGAAGGAAGCGCGAATCTCCGCGATCGCCGCCTCCACGCTCTCCTGCCGGTCCCGCGCCGCGCGCAGCGAAGGCGACCCCGCCAAGAGCGACGCGACGTCCGCTTCGGGCCAATCCAGCACGCCGCCGGTTCGCCGCGGCAGCGCGCGCACGTACGTGGCGAAGACGCCGCCGTCGTCGCCCCGCTCGAGCGCGAGCGCCTGCTCCGCGAGGAACGCCGCGAGCAGCGACCACTCCTGCAGCTCGGCGTGCTTCGGCCCGAGCCTGGACTCGGCGACGGCGCGCGCCACGGTGATGAGCGTCGCGTCTGGGATCTCCAGCAACGAGTCGCCCTTGCGCACCTCCTCGCGCGCGACGAGCCCGCGGCCCTCGGGGAGGTCCACCACCAGGTCGAGCTTCTGTCCGGGCAGACGCTGCGCGCCGGTCATCCAGGCCATGAACTCCTCCTTCGTGGCGGTGCCCACGGGCGCGGGGATGTCCTCGTCCGCGGCGCGCGACTCGGGCACCGCCTCCTCGGCGGTCGCTTCGGTGGCGGTCTCGTTCTCGATCGCGCGCGCGCGCGTGCTCGAGGCGCGGGACACCGCGGCGCGGCGGCGGGGGACGCGCGCGCGCGCGGCGGCGGCGGCGACCGGGGCGGCCGAGGCCGACATCGCGAAGGAAGACATCGTCGCGACAGGCCCGAGCACCGGGACGCGCGTTCGGTGCAGTGGCGTTCCGAGGTTGGGATACGTCGACGATAGAAGCGTTGGCGCACGGGAAAGATCTCCGAAACTGGTCGCTGAGAAGCGAGGCGAGCGAATCTCGGCAAACAGTCTTGAAAAACACACACACACATTCACTCAAGAGTAGACCGTCATCAGCACCGATCATCGGAAGTCATTCGTGAAAAAACAAACCATCGCGAGCTCGGCTATAGCGCCGCCGACTTGTGCCGTAATAAACGAAGCTGGCGGCGGTCCACGAATCCACACCGGACGCCGCCCGCCCTCCGACACGCTCGACGCGCGTTCGGGTTTGGGTCCAGGCCTCCTCGCGGCTACCGTCGTGGACCTCCGGCCGTCACCATAATCTCGCGGACTGTCCGCGACCTGGCGGGAGGCGCCATGGCCGCCCCGCCCCTGGAGGACCGCGTGCGCGCGCACAGCGATTTCTTCGACAAGCTCGTGGAGCTGATCCCCGCGCGGTACTACGTCCCGGAGGAGCAGAACCCCGATTGGAGCAAGTTCAACAAGACCAAGAGCGCGAAGGCGCTGGCCAAGCTCGAGGCGAAGGAAAACTCCAAGAAGGCGCTCCGCGCGAAGCTCCAGCCGGGCGCGCAATCGACGCTGGAGAAGATCAAGAGCAAGGCGCGAGGCGATTCCGGTGCCGCGGGCGGCGACGCCTCCGCCTCGGACGCGTCGGAGGACGAGGCGAACGAGTCCGACTTCGAGGACGACGTCTCGGACGAGGATAAGGATCTCGAGGATGCGAGCGACGCGTCAGAGGACGAGGACGAAGAGGACGAAGCGCCCGCGGCGGGTCCCAAACCCCCGGCGACTCCCGCGGGCGCGCCCCCCACCGCCAACGGATGGTCCGTGGACTCCGCCGGCGGCAACCGCCTGGAGGAGCTCCGCGAGCGCCTGCAGGCAAAGATTGCGGCGAGTCGCGTGGCGCGCAAGGCGGAGGAGAGCCAGGAGAAGGCGGCGAAGGCGAAGGAGTGGCGCGAGGAGAAGAAGAAGGCGAAGGCTGAGCGAAAGCGGAAGGAAAAAGCCGACGCGAAGGCGTCGGGGGGCGCGGATGGCCTGGACGAGGCGAAACAGAAACGGAGTCGCGTCACCGAGTCGGACGACTCCGAGTCGGACGAGGACGCCTCCAACCTGCAGTTCGGACGCGTCGAGGTGGAGGGCAAGGTGGGCGGCCCCGCGAAGAAGAAGCGCGCGTCGAAGGAGGCGTTGCTGAAAAAGGCGCTCTCGCAGCGGCGCGAGATCGAAGACGCGGGCGGCGAGGACACGGCCGCGGGGAAGAAGGTCGCGGAGCGCTACTCCTGGGACGCCGCCTTGGCGCGCGCGGGGGGCGAGAAGGTGCTGAACGACCCGAAGCTTCTGCAGAAGAGCGTCAAGAACGAGCAGAGGATGAAGAAGAAGTCCGCGGAGAAGTGGGCGGCGCGCGTTGACCGCACCGAGGAGCAGATGGCGGCGAAACAGAAAAAACGCAAGGACTCGCTCAAGAACCGCGCGAGCGCCAAGGTGGAGAAACGCATCGAGAAGCGCGAGAAGAAACGCAACAGGCCGGGGTTCGAGGGACGAAGCCAGGCGCCGATAAACAAATGACGATTCGACGGATTCGTCGAAGAATGAGCGTTTGTAATAACGCGCGACGAACGACGCTCCACCGCGACACATCCCGCGCCGGACCGCATATACGCGTCATCTCCGTGAGTTCCCCGTGAAGAACCACTCCCAGTCGCCTTCGTATTTCCTCAAGCACTTCAAGACGTACACGCACCCCCCGAGCCAGCCGGTGGTCATCATGGCGACGGTCCAGGCGGTTGCGACGAGTGCGTCGGATTCGCGGAACCAGATCCACGCGCTGAACACGGTGAACCCGACGTACAAGTCGACGAGGGACACGATCCCCCACGGGTTCGCCAGCAGCCAGTTGAGCTGCTCGGTGTTGCTTCCCGCCGCGGTGGAGGTGGACAGCGCCCACGCGATGACGGCGAACATCGCGCACGCGCCCCCGGCGACCAACGCCGCGGCGTGTTTCGCGAAGCGCTGCGCGCCGTCGCGTCCGTTCCGTGGGTTCCAGGACGACGCGTTCCGAGCGCCGTCGGCTAGGGGCTCCTCGTCCGCGGCAGAGGCGTGCGCGTCCCACATTCCGCCGGTGGCCGCGACTCTGGCGTGTAAGTTGGGTCTGCTCCGGTCTTGCGCTTGGAAACTCGCGGGCATGCGACGACCGCGGTGACGCACTGACGAAGACGTCTTCGTCTCCCCGGGGGTGGTCCGAGGCGAAGCCGCGCGCGTGAGGCCGCGGCGGGGGGGTTGAGGTCGGGAGATGAACGCCAAGCGGCTCGCGGGAGTAAACGGGGCACTCGTCAGGCACCCTCGCATGGACGGGGCACGAGGGGCGCGCGGAAACCAATGAGGTCGTAGTGACGTTCGTGTCCCGTGTCGGTCACTGTCGAAGATTTCGGATTTTCGGTCCGACTCAGATTTTCACATCGCGATGTAACCGGTCAACTAGTGATCATTTAGTCACAAAGAAATGGAAAATCCCATTCGTCACGAGTTCCGATACCCGTTTGTCGATCGATCGTGACACAACAGGACGCGCCTCGACGTCGTACGCATCCTCGGGTGGTAATAAGATGGGTCCCAAGAAGGGTAAGAAAAAGAAATCCGGCGGTGGTGGTGGTGGTGGCGGCGATGGTGGTGTTCCCAAGCCCAAGCCCCCCCCCGACACCCCCACGAAGGAACCGCTCATGTCGGTTTCGAGCGAATCGAGCGCGGCCATCCCCGCGCCCAGGGCGGCTCCCGAGCCTCCCGCCGCGGACGCCGCGCTGGAGGCGGCCGCCGCCGCCGCGAAGGCGAAGGAGAAGGCTGACGCCGAGGCCAAGGCCAAGGCGGAGGCGGATGCCAAGGCGAAGGAAGAGGCGGCTGCCGATGCTGCCCAGGCGCAGGCTGCGAAGGCTGCCGAGGTTGTTCTCGAAGAAGCCCCCGCGCCTGCCGCGGAAGCGAAGCCCCGGGCGGAGACCCCGACGAAGGCAAAGGCGGAGACGGCGGCACCCACTCCCGTGCCCGTGTCTCCGGTCAAGCCCGACGACGTCCCGATCGAGAAGGCTCCCAAGTCCCGGGAGTGCTGCGTCGTGATGTGAGCGACGCGGCGAGGGGGACCGAAACGGAAACGCCTCGTGTTCGAACCCGTGTGATGCCGACCGAACGTATCACGAGCGCGCGAACAGACGGGCGATTCCGCGCGTCGAGAAGAAGAGCAGAGCGAAAGCGTGCGAGGACGTAGTGATGAGCGTTGGCCCGGGGTCTCATGTATCAAGAACCCATCGCCTGTGGGCTCGTCGGTGAAAAGCATTTATTTCACAACACCCAACTCCGATCGAAGGGGTTGGCGCGCTAAATATTTTAGGCGTGTGCCTGGGAGATTTTTTCTCGACACGAGTCGATTAAACCTCTCCCGCTCGGGAGGGCCACACCCCCCGACGCGCGGTCTCCGCACGATGCGTTCGTTCCTGCTCCTCGCGTCGCTCGTCGGCGGCGCGGCTGCGCTGCACCAGGACCCCCGAGGCGCGTTTTCTCTCGCCTCGCGTCTCGCGACGCACCCCGAGGCGTCCAATTCCGCCCCCCAAAACGTCGACGTCCCCGTGTTCGCCGCGCGTTGGACCTCGGGCCTGCTCCTGTCGGAGAAGTGCACCGCCGCGTACGACATCCTGAACAACGACCAAGGGTACTTGGACGCCGTCGCGCTCGTGTTTGACGACGCGCGGATGGTGGGCAAAGCCACCGCGGAGGCGTGCACGCGCCACCTGAAGCCGTGCGCGGATCCGCTCGGCGGGACGTGCAAGGAGGATGCGCAGCGTTTTTGGACCGAGGATCTGTTGGCGGATGTCCCGGAGCTGGAGCGCGCGTGCGAGAAGGTGCTCCCCGAAGACGAGCTCGCGCCCATCATGTGGCTCAACGAGTACCTCGTGACCAAGTCCCCGCTGTCGTACCTCCCGTTCCTCGGCGTCGAGCTCAGGCTCCCGCGCCTGCTCCCCGTGTACGTCCCCGCTTCGTGCCGCAACGACGCCGACGAGGGGATGATCCTCGCGTACTTCAGCGACGGGTGCGCGCGCGAGGAGAAGAAGCGGCTCAAGCAGTGCAAGTTCAGCATCGCCGAGTGAGACACTGTACATAAAAATACTGCTCGACCACGCAGAGAGATATAGATAGATGTGCATAGATGTGAGATGAAAAAGAGACGTCACGAAGGCTAGGCTCGTCGCGCGCCGAGTTCACGCAAAAGCGAGCCGACGGCGGTTCGCGCCTCCGTCTCGTCCCCCGCCAGTTCGTCTTCCGCGCGCCGCGTCTCCCCGAGAACGCCGCTCTTTTTTCTCCGCCGGCGCGACGCGTCGTGCCTCAGCGGCACGTTCGCGCGCAGCACGTCCGTGCGGCCGGCGACGGCGGCGGGCGCGTCCGCCTTCGCGCCGACGCGCATCTTGGGATCCGCCGCCCACACCTCCGACATGGCCTCGGCGGTGCGAATCACGCCGTCGATGCCCGCCATCTCCGCGCCCAAGGTGGGGTCCTCGTCCAGCGGGTCCGGCGCCGTCCGCGCGCGCGCGCGCGACGTTCGCGGCTCGTCCTCGTCCTCCTCGCGCGCCAGCCTCGCGCTCTCCTCGACCAGGAATTCCCGCCGCGCGTCGGGGATTGCCAACGCGTCCAACTCGTCCGCCTCCAAGCGCGCGGCGAACGCCGTCTCGTCGCGCTCCGCCTTTTCCAGCCGCAAACGCAGAGCCTCCAGCTTCGCGTCGGCGGGCCCGGTGGGACCCGGGTCGTCCAGCGCCGCGCGCGTCGCGGACGCCGGATCCGGAGACGACACACGGTATACCTCGCCGACGCGCTCGTCTCGCCCGGGAACCTTCGCCTCCTTCGCCTCGGAGACGCGCGCGTCGCCTCGCGACGCCGCCAACGCGGCGCGGTAGAGCAGGTCGTCCAGCCCCGCCGCCTTGGCGGCGCTGGTGACGGAGTCGTCCAGCCGGTCCTCCGGGAGCGCCTCGAGCGCCGCGCTGTCGGCCGCGGCGCCCTCTGCGCGGCGCGGAGCGGCCGACTCCAGCGTGCCCATCGTGGGCACCTGCTTGGCGAGCTCGTCCACGAAGTGCGCCGCGGCGTCGCGCAGCGAGGCGTCGGGCTCGCCGCCGCCCCCCTTCGCGCTCAGCGCCTGCATGAGTCGCGCGTACAGATCCGTGGACGTGCTCGCCGCCGCCACCGCTCCCGAAGGAACCTCGCCGCCGCTGCCGCTGCCGCCGCCGAGCGACGTCACGCCGCCGGTGTTCGTGTTGACGTTGATGTTCACGAGAGGCGATCCGGCGCCGGCGCCGTCGAGCCCGCCCATCCCGACGCGAGGGCGAAGCAGCTCGGCGACGCGCTCGGCCAGCTGCTCCTCCGCGTCCGCGGACGCGGCGTGCGCCCCCACGTCGGCTTGGTCGTCGGCGAGGGACGCGCCCGACTCGGCTTTGTCGTCCAGCGATTTCGTGAGCTCGCCGGCGGCGGCGCGCGCGGCGGCGCGCGATTCCGCCTCGCCGCGGTTCGCGTGGAGCACCTCAGCGATGCTCCGCGCGAACGCGTCGTACGCGTCCCCTTCCGGTTCGTCCGCCTCGGCGTTCGCGGGCGCGTCGTCTTCGGGCGCGGCTTCGTCCGGCTCGTCCAGCACATCCGAGTCCTCGAACTCCCGCTCCTCTTCCGCGGCTTCCCGACTGACGTCGTCGGACGCGTCTTTGAGCGCGTCTTCGAGCGCGTCTTCGTCTTCGGCCGCGTCTTCGCCCGTCTCGCCCAGCGAACCCCAGTCCTCGAACACGTCCTCCTCCTCCTCCTCCTCCTCTTCGGCGGTTTCCCGCTCGGCGTCGTCGGACGCGTCTTCGCCCGCGGGCGCCGCGTCCGCCAGGGACGCCGCGCCAGCCGTTTCGAGCGCGTCGAGGACCGAGCCGCCATCTTTCGGCGGCGCGATCGAGCCCCCAACCTCCACGGGCTCCTCGGTCGGCGCGTCGTCGCCCGCGACGACGTCCCCCGCGCTCGCCTCGCCGGGGAGCGCGAACGTCTCCTCTGGCGGGACAACCGACCCGCCGATCTCAACCTCTCGCAGCTCGGGGTCCGCCGGGAACGACGCCCTCGCCGAAGGCTTCTTCGGCGCGGTGAGCTCGCGCACGAGCGCCTCCGGGTCGCTCGGGTCTGAAGCGCGCGCGGCGCTCGACTCGGTGAGCTCGCGCACGAGCTCGCTCGCGTCCCCGAGCCCGGAGCGGCGCGAGAGTCGCCGCGGCGCCGAGCCGAGCGACGCCAGCGCGCCTGGCTCGCGCCCGGCGCACGCCGAGGAGGGCGTCCCGCCTTCGCCGAGACCCGCGCGCGCGCGCTCGGCGGCGTCGTTAAGCAGGTGGCTCAGACGAGTGTAGGCGCCGGAGGGCACCTCCTGGGCGCTATCCCCGAGCGCGGCGACAACAAAACGAGGCGCCCTCGCCTGCGGGCGGAGTCCTGGCGCGCGGGCCCATCTCCCCGCGACGCGCCGGGGCGCCTCCGCGGCGGGCCTGGCGCCGAGCGCGGCGGCGGCGCTCGTCGCCTCGGCGGCGTCCGTCTTCGCGCGCGTCTCCGCGGACACCGCGGGCGTCGACGCGGCTTCGACCACGGCGCGCCGCGCGTGCGGGCGCTCGGGGATCGCGACCATCCTGTAGTACTGCGGCTTGACCCCCTCGGGGAACAGCGCGTCCCTGGCGTCGGCCAGCAGCGACCGGCGGCGGCGTTCTTTGCTTTTTCCTTTGCGAGAGCTCGAGCTCTCGCGCGCCTCGTCGCTCTCCGCGGACGCGGACACGAAGAACGCGTCGCCGCTCTCCGATTTGAACACCGCGTGGTCCTCGCCCCCGCGCGCGGCGAAGTGCGGCGACCGCCGCGCCGCCGCGAGCGCCGCCGCGCGGAGCGCCGCCGGGTCGAGGCGCGCCCCCGCGCACTCCGGCCTGGCGGACGTGGGGATGGACGCAGGCAACGCGGGCACGACGAAGACCGAGGCGTCGCACGGCTCGAGGACGCGCCACGGGTGCGTCGCCAGGGACTCGAAGAGCGCGAGGTCGACGCCCAGCGGCGTGTACGCCGCGGACTCGGCGACGCACGCGAGCAGAGGCGCGTACGCTCGGTAGGCGTCGTCGTCCATGTAAAACGGAGCCTCGGATGATTCGGCATCCCCCTTCTGGCCCGCGCCGAGGCTCGCCTCGGCATCCGCCAGCCCCGCGCCGCCGGATGCACCCCGCACGGCAGCGAGTGCGCCCGCGAACACACCGCCGGCGGACGTCCCCGCGACGCCCTCGTCCGCCGCGAAGGTGGCGTGGAGGTCCAGTCCGGGGACCGGGCGCCACGAGTCCTGCAGGGTGTGCGTGCGCTGCGTCCACACCACGACCACGAGCGCGGCCGCGGTCGCGGCCATCGTCGCCGCCGCACCCATCGAGCGCACCACCCCGTGAATCGCGCGCCGGTGCTCGGCGTCCGCGTCGTCCACCGCGGGGAACGCGTCGGGTCGAAGCGCCGCGGCATCGGCGTTTCGATGGGAAACGCGATGGGCGTGGTGGCGGTCCACTCCGGACGACGCGGCGTCGTCGCGACGCCTGTCGCCCTCTTCCGCGACGCGCAGAGGCGTCTTTTCGTCCGTGGCGAACACCATCGCTCCCGGACCCTTCCCGCGCGTATCGCTGCCGCCTCCGGCGCGCCTTCCGATGTGGTTCGCCGCGTGGGGTGTTCCCGAGGAAAAACTTCGGGTGTTATGCAGCTAAACAACGATTCGTATGTGACAACCAGTATCGAAAAACCGAAAATGATTAATGTATGAGTAGACAGTCTGACAAAAACAAAGAAAAAAAAACTTAACCGTTTCCGATAACTCCTACACGCGACAGGTCTCGGCGCGCGGGCGCGATGGTGGAGCACCTGCCCTTGGGGCACACCGCGGAGGTGCGCGCGCAGAAGATGCGCGCGCTCCGTGCGGAAGCCGGCAAGCAAGCCAAGGCTGGCCTGGACGCCATAAGGGAAAGGTGCGCCCCCGCGACCGCGTTCCCCGCCGTCTCGGAACGGCACCGCTTCCCCCCCATCCGACTTCTTCTCTCGACCGCCCGCGCGCTCTGACACGAGCACCCCCCCGCGCCGACAGGTTGCGCAAGAAAGAGGCGAAGCTCCAGCGCATGAAGGAAACGCGCGCGGCGGAGGAGACCATGCTCGCGAGCATGGTGCTTTCCGAGAACGGCGCGCGCGTCTTGGAAAACGCGGTGGCGGATGCGGAGCGACGCGTCGAGAAGAAGAAACGCGCCGCGCGCGACGCGAACGCGGCGCGACCGAGCGTGTTCGTGGAACCGTGCGACGTGTGCTTGGCTCTGCGCGAGGTGGCGTCGAGAAACGTCCCGAACGGCAAGAAAGACGCGGCCGCGCGCACGAAGCTATGCTCGCGGTGCCAGGTCAAGGCGAGGGACTTGGCGATCGAGGCGGTGCGGGCGCGTCGCGCGGCGGCCAAGGCGGCGGCGGAGGACCTCGCCGACGCGGCGCGGCGGGGCGAGCTTCCCGCGAAGGACGCGGCGACGCTGGCCTCGGAAGAGCGCGCGCGCGAGGCGCACAAGCGGGCGATGCGGGACCCGACGAACGCGAGGCGGGGGTACGACCACCTGGAGAAGGACCTGCGCGCGACGGAGAAGGCGGTGGCGCTGGCGAAAACGCCCGAGGCGCGCGTCGCCGCGCTGCACCGCGCGTCGGCGCTGCGCGCCGCGATGGAGACGGCGACGCACGAGCGCGAGCGCGAGCTGAGGCGCGAGCGCGTCGTCGCCGCGATGGGCGCGAGACGGAAGGAAGGGCCGATGGAAGAGGACGAGAAGTGGCTCGTGTGATTTTTATTTTTTTTACGTCGGGTACGACTCGTCTTCTTCACAGCCCCACGAAGGAGCTGCGTCCGTTGACGTTGTGCACTGGCCCGACGACGGGCGCGGTGACGGCCCACTCGTACCACACCTTTCCCTGCCCGACGCACCGCCAGCAGTGCGCCTCCACGTCCGCGCCGGCGGGCACGTCCACCGGCGCGCGCAGGGGGAAGTATATCGGGAACCAGCTGAACATGTTCTCGCCGCCCGGCCCGAGCGTGTGCGTGGGGGGGTAGATGCTGCAGCGCACCGTTCCCGCGGGGCCGTCGTACAGCGTCGCGTCGAAGTAGCCCGCGAACCCGTGCACGGTCGCGGCTTTGGCGCGCTCGCCGCGCGCGAACGCCAGCTTCGCGTACCGCGTGTTGTCGATGTTGATCGAACGGTTGGGATGCTCGAACGTGAACACCTCGCGCGGCTCCGCGACGAGCGCGTGTCGGTGCAGCTTCACCACGTACGGCGTCTCCATGTGTCGCAAGTCGCCGCGCGCCTTGGCGTCGTTCCAGAGCTTCGCCGCGGTGATCGGCGCGAGGTACGATGTGTACGCGCGCGGGATGCTCACGCCGTCCTCCTTCAGAAACCTCTGCGCGCCGTCGAGGCACTCGGGAGACAACTCGTTGTCCCCGAACGAGCCCAGCAGCTCGGAGACGAGCACGTCGGCGCGCTCGGGGACCGCCCCCTCGCTCCGCATGTCGCCGGCGATCACCGTCACGCGGTCGCCCCAGCCCTCAGACTCCACCAGCGACTGGAGCGTGATCACGGCGTTGGGGTTCTTCTCCACCGCGTACACGCGCACCGCGCGCCCGCTCCGCTCGGACGCGCGCAGCGACGCGCGCACCAGAGGCCCGCGACCGGCGCCAACCACCGCCAGCACGGTGACCCGCCCGGCCGCGGCGTCGGCGTCCGATACGCGGTCGGCGAGGCACGCCAGCACAGCCTCTTCGTACTGGATGTACTTCGAGGCGTCCTTCTCGAACGTCTCGTACGTCGCTGACTCCAGGTTGTCCATCAGAGGCTGCAGCGGCGCCTGCAGGTAGTCGCGGTAGCCCGCCTCCTGCAGCTCCTGCTCGGTGGTGGGCTCGATCTTGCGGAACAGGTACACCACGTACTCCCAGCGCCGCCGCGCCGGGTGCGCGTTTTCCGGGTGCGCGGCGGCGTCGCTCGCCATCCGGGCCGTCTCCGCAGGCGTGGGCGCCGCGTCCCCGCCGCCGGACCGCGCGGCCGCCGTGTGCTCGTCCACGGCACCGGCACTCCCCTCGTCCCCCCCTTCGTTCTCGCCGTCCCCCGAGGTGTCCCCCCCGCCTCGCAGGATGACCTGCACGTTCCTGCGCATCATCAGCGAGACGAACGACTGGTGGCGCTTGGGCAACACCGGGAAGCCGCGCTTGTTGGCGACGAACGCGCTCGGCGCGATGGCCACCGCGCGCACGGGTTCGCCCACCCACCGGTCGATCTCCTCGTCCGTGGGCAACGCCGCGCCCACGTCCAGGCACACGCCGAGCTGCGGGTGGCCCTCGCACAGCGCCCGGAAGTTGGCCCACGCCTCGAACGGATCGCGATGCGTCGTCGATTCCGACGTTTCGTCGTCGCCGCGCGCCGCCGCCGCCTCCGCCTCCGGCGCCACCACGGGCACGCGCACCCACAGCGCGGTGCTGGACAGCGCGGAGAGAAACTGGTTCACCACGCGCGCGTAGTTCGCCGCGGAGAACGAGGGCGTGGGCAGGAGCACGGCGTGCAGAGACAGATGCGCGGCCCACATCAGCTCCTGGCGAAGCGCCGCCTCGCCGTCGCGGCGCGACGGGGCGGACGCGCTGTCGGCGTCGATCCAGGGCGAGGTCTTCCCGACCACCTGTGAGCTCCACTGCGTGGAGTTCAGGAGCAGGTCCGACCGCGCGAACGGCGCTGGCTGCGGCGCGGAGGGGTCCCGAGCGCTCGGCGCGGGGCGGCGGTGCCGAGGGTGCGCCAGAGGCGCGACGAGGAAATCGAACCCGCCATCCAACGTGTCGCGCAGACACCTCTGCAGGTCGTGGCACGTCTCCACCTCCAGCCCGGCGTAGTTGCTGTCGCCGAGGTCCGTGCGACGCGCGAGCGGCATGGCGCGTTCGCGGCTCGAACGCGCGCGCGAGGGACTGTTCGATCGATCAGATCAACGTGCGTTTCACGCAATCACACAAAAATCGGCGCCGCGTTTCGTCCTTCGCGACGCGCGTCTCCGCGCCCCTACTACGTCTACGGTACTCTCTCACGCGCGTCAGAGCGCGTGCGCGCCGTTGGTCTGCGCGAACGCGCGCGCCTGTGGATTTTCCCTGAACCCCGCGGCGTCGTGCCCCTTGTGGTCCAGCCGCTCCTCCAGCCAGTCGTCCAGCAGCTCCTTGCGCGTCACCATGCCCACCACGCGGTTGCAGTCGTCCACCACGCACAGGTGCCGCAGGCCGAGCGTCCGGAACATGTCGTACACGCGCGCCACGCTGTAGGTGTCCGGCACGCGCGCCGCGCTCCGGTTCATGTACGGCCGCAGGTCCACCAGCCCGAGGCTGTCCAGCTCGGCGTCCGACGCAGCCTCTCTGCCGAGCGGCGTGGATCCCGCGGATCCCGCCAGAGGCGCGAGCGACGACATCTCAACGCCGCGCAACGCGCCGCCGGCCGCGCCCGAGAGACTCGGGTTTAGGGTTTCTAACCCGCGCGCGCGGCGCTCCGCCGGGGTCAACACCATGCGGTCCAGCTCCTCGTACGCCACGCGCCGCTTCAGCGCGCCGGTCCGCTCGCCTCTCGGTTCTTGTCCCATCGCCGATGTTCCATCTCCGCCGTCCTCACCGCGAGCGAAGGCGCCCGTGATCTCGCGCAGCAGCGCGCGGAGGTGCTCGCGCGACACCGAGCCGGCGAGCACGTCGTAGGGCGCGCCATCCGCGCGGCGGAGCACCGGGAAGCCCTGGTGTGCGGTGTGCTTCATGACGTGGCGGATGGCGCTGACGCTCTCGCGCTCGCGGAGCGTGGTGAGCGGCAGCCTCTTCATGATGGCGCTCACGTCGTGCAGGTGCAGCCCCGGCGCGCCGTGCGGGTCGTCGGGCAGGAACGGCGCGTGCTTGACGTGCAGCAGCGCGTGGTAGAGGGGGGGCGCCAGCGCGTCGGCGGTCCACTTCGCCACCGTGATGCCCAGCAGGATGGGCAGCAGGAAGTGGATCTCGCCGGACATCTCCATCACGATCACCGCGAGGGACACGGTGAGGCGCGTCACGCCGCCCATGAACGCGCCGGCGCCCAGCAGCGCGAACACGCCGGGGTCGACCCACGCCGTGGACAAACCCCCCGACGCCAGGGCGGCTTCCGAGTAGCCCATCCCCACCGCGACGTCGTACAGCATGAGCCCCACCAGGCGCCCGAGCGCGCTGCCCATGACCAGCATGGGCACGAACAGCCCGCTCGACAGCGACGAGCCCGCGACGACGGTCGCGAACGCGGAGTACAGGAGCAGGAACACGATCAGAGGTCCGTACCCGAATTCCCGGTGCGTGCCTCGGGTGAGCAAGTGCTTGATGGCGTCCTCCCCGGAGACGTGCAGCAGCGTGGCGAGCTCGTTGTAGTCCTGCCCTCCGCTGGCCGTGCCGTTCACGTCGCTGTGCGACGCGCACGTGTACGTCATGATGGATTCCTCCACGATCTGGTGCAGGTGGTCGCTCCCGCCGTCGCAGAACACGTCCGCCGCCGGCGACTCGTCGAAGAAGCCGGGCGGCGGCGGCGCCGGCGCGGGCGGCCCCGGCGGGTACCCCGCGCCCGCGCCCCTGGTGTCCACGCAGCCGCTGGGCGTGCACGGGAACCACATCGGCACCACCACGGTGATGAGCGAGAACAGCACCACCAGCAGCACGGGCTCCAGCACCTTCTTGCGCTTATCGTCGCCGACCAGCCGCGCGCGCGCCGCCGTCGCCTTGAGGTTGAGTCGCGTGAATCCCGCGGCGAAGGCGCCGGCGAGCACGCCCACGAGCGCCGCCGGGAACACCGACAGGAGGTGCGTGGATACGTTCCTATTCACCTGGAACACGGTTGACATGTCCGGCGTCACGGTGCCGAACGACCCGGTGGTCTCCGCGATGGCCCGCTGACCGGATTCCAGGAACTTGTCCGTGAAGAGCGCCGTCATGCACGCGAAAAACGTGAGCACCGCCAGCGCGGGCGACCAGTGCGACGCCACCTCCTCGTACGCGAAGAGCAGCCCTCCGATGGGCGCCCCGAACGCCGTCGCGACCCCGCACGCCGCGCCCGCGGTGACGAAGTCGCGCTTGTCCTTGTCGTTCCGGAACCGCCGGAACGAAACGACGCCGTCGGTGATCCAGCGCGGCGTGGTGAACCCGAGCGCGCCGGTGTCGCCCTGCGACAAACCAGCACCGAGCGTCGCGCCGAGGTGGATCATCGGCCCCTCGGGGCCCACCGGTAACCCACTAGCCACCGCGCACATCGTGCTGACGAACTTCACCACGAACGTGCGCAGGTGGAACACGCGCGGGACGTCGATCCCGTTCAGGTACGCCATGACGTCCGGTACGCCGCTCCCGCCGGCGGCTGGCGCGAAGTACGCCACCGGGTACGCGGCGAGGAACACGAGCGCGCCGCTGTACGTGGTGCTGAACACCCAGGCGAGGAACACCTGCCTACGGTTCAGCAGGTCCCGCAGCGTGTCGAACTTCAAGTCGGAGAGCCCGTCCATCCCCGTGTACAGCACGCGCGCCATCAGCCCGACGCCGAGCCCGACGGCGAAGAACAAGATCCACCGGTCGACGTTCCGGTAGATGGGCTGCTTGGCGAGCCACGCGCGGTACGCCTCCGAGTCCGTGGGGTAGTACTCGAAGGACTCGATGCCCGCTCGCGTGACCCGCCGCGCGCCGTTCCTGCCGCCCCCGCCGCGGGGGGTGTCCGCGACGTCGTCGTCCCCGTCGGAGACGTCGTTGGACGAGCTCACGAACGGGGCGGTCTCGCGACGTCGCACCTGCGAGTCGGAGGGGACGTACGACTCGCTGCCGCCCTCGATGTCCACCGAAAACAGGTGCGTCTTCTGACCGCGCGTCTCTCCCGGCGAGTCGTACGCGTCCCCATCGTAGTACCCGGACGCGCTCGACATCCTGTCGCGCTTGGGGGAATGAGAACTATTCGTTCCTGCAGGACACGTGCCTATTTTTTTTTGGAATCAGGCAGCCACTTTGTCGGACTTTGAAGACTGACTTCTCGAGGAAAGATGCGTTTTTGCGCAACTCTTCGACGTCGGCGGTGCCGAGATGCGGCACTTCGATCTGCGACAGCGACCGCGATGGCGACCGCGTGCGCGCCCCCTGGGGCGTTTCCGCGACCGCGGATCCCGACGATGCGAACGCGCACGCTATCCACGATCTCACGCGCGTCTCGCGACGCCTCCGCTTCGAGCGTTCGCGGGGACGCGTCCCGAGCCTCAGCCGCCCGCGCGCCGCTGGATAACGGAGACACGCGTCCCGAGGCGTGCGCGCGTTCGGGACGACGCGATGCGCTCGTCGCCGGCACGCTTTCCTTGTCGGCGGCGGCTTCGCTCGCCGCCGCGCTCGCGGCGCCGAGATCCGCGCGCGCGGAGGAGAAGCGCGCGTTCGTCAAGGACCCTTCGTTCTACGGCCGGTGGTCGTACGCCGAGCCGGCGGACATCGTGCCCTTCGTGGAGGCCACCGCGGCGCGCGGCGACGCCGCCGCCGTGCTCGCGGCGATGGACGAGTTCGGGCAGTACTACCCCATGTACAAGCTGGGCGACGAGAAGGGACGGATGCTGGCACAGCTCGTGCGCGACCGCGCGCCGCGAAACAGCGTCGAGGTGGGCACGTTCCTGGGATACAGCGCCATCTGGACGGCGACCAACCTGCCGCCCGGCGGCGCGTTGACGTGCGTCGAGTTCGAGCCGAGACACGTCGCCGTGGCGCGCGCGCTGACTTCGTACGCCGGCGTCTCCGACCGCGTCGAGATCCTGCAGGGTTCGGGTTTCGAGCGCGTGCCGGACGTCGTGCGTAAGCTGGGGAAAGGGACGCCCGCAGACATGGTGTTTTTTGATCACTGCAAGGAGTGCTATCTGCCGGACTTGATGGCGTTTGAAAACGCCGGGCTCGTCGCGGAAAACACCGTCGTCGTGGCGGACAACGTGGTGTACCCCGGCGCGCCGGACTTCCTGGACTACGTGGACACGTCCCGCGGGCGGTACCGCACCGAGCTCCTCGACGCGGCGTTCGAGTACGACCAGGTGTGGAAGAAAGACTGGGTGCCGCAGCGAGACGCGCTCTCGTTCAGCACGAGGCTCGCCGACGCGCCGAACTAGACGGGGAAAACGAAACGCGAGTAAACAAACGCGAGTCTCGCTCTCTCGATTCGCGCGTGCATATCACAAGAAAAAGCGAAAAGAGACTCCAGTCGCGTTTCCCACGCTCGCCGCGCGGCTAGGTGCGCGTACGAACGCGAGGTCGCGTCGTCAGCTAAGGTCGGCGGGGGTCCCGCCGGTCGGCGTGTCTCGTCCCGCATGCGTGCGGTCCGAGTCGCCAGTCGAAAAGTTTTCGTCGCCAGTCAGCTAATACACCGTCGCGCGATTTTCGCGATTCACTGCATGCCCCCGAAGTCGAACCCCCCGGTGGGCGCCGCCGGCTGGTTGAACGCGAACTGGTTGGCGCTCGCGTCGAGCGCGGGCGCGAGGTTCTGGTCCTCCTCGTCCTCCAGCCCGAAGTACTCCTCCATGATCTTCACCGCCTTGTCGTAGATGTCGTTGTTGTTGTGGTTCTGCAGGTTCTCGATCTTCTCCAGGCCCTCCGCCTCGTCGATGAACTGCGCGTACTGGTTGGGCGCGCCATCCGCGCGCAGCGCCTCGCCCACCTTCAGAATGTTCTCCAGACCCTCCAGCGCCACCGTCACGATGCGCGCGTCGCTGCACACGATCAAGTCGCACAGTGGCTTGATCGCGCCTTGCTCCACCAGGTACGAGATCTGCTGGTGCGTCCCCCCCGAGGTGGCGTTGGAGACGGCCCACGCCGCTTCTTTTTTGATGTCAAACTCGGCGTGCGCGAGCAGGTAAATCAGAGGAGGCACGATGTTGGCCTGCACGATGGCCTGGATCTGGTCCTTGTTCCCCGCGGTGATGTTGGACACGGTCCAGCACGCCTCCTTCTTGATGGACTTCTTGTGGTCCCCGGTGAGCAGCGCGAGCAACGAGGGCAGCGCCTGGCAGTTGATCACGATCTGGGTCTGGTAATCGTCCCCCGTCACGATGTTCCCCACCGTGCGCAGCGCCGGGATGAGCACGGAGGCGTGCTTGGACGAGAGGAGCTCTACCAGGCGGCGGCACACGCCCGCCTCGATCACGGCTTGGATCTTGTCGTTCGTGCCGTCGGATAGGTACGACAGCGCCCAGCACGCGTCCGTCAGCACCTCCTCGTCGTTGGAGTGCAGAAGCCGCGCGAGCACGGGAAGCGCGTCGCGCAACTGGTCGAACTGCGGCTGCGGCTTCCCGCGGCAAAAGTTGGACAGCGTCCACGTCGCGTTGCGGAGCATCGTGAGCTTGGACTCCGCGTTGAGCTGCTGCAGCAGGGGGATCAGCGAGTTGGTCGCGAGGACCATGTCGCGGCACTTGGGGGAGTCGCCGGCGATGTTGCCGAGCGCCCACACCGCCTGCTCGCGCACGTCGTCCGAGGGCGAGCGCAGGAGCTGCACGAAGATGGGCACCGCGCCCGAGTCGATGACGACGCCGGTGTTCTCCGAGGTGCCGGACGCGATGTTGGTCAGCGCCCACGCGGCTTCGAACTGGAGCTGCGGGAATTCCTCGCGCTTCAGGAACTCCACGAAGTACGGCACGACGCCGGCGCGGATCACCTCCTCGATCGGGGGCGCGCGCTCGATGGAGAGGAGCTTGCGGAACTGCGTCGTCGCCTCGAGCTGCGCCTGCGCGTTGTCCGTCTTCACGCCCTGCACCATCTGGGGCAAAGATTCGAGCTGTGACGTGTGGGGGTTCGATCACGGAACGAAAACACGTTAGCGCGCGAACGTCAGAACGAGCGGTTCGGTGTAGGGCTGGGCGTTCGCGCCGCGCGCAGTAGTAAAAGACTGCGCGCGGATCGGCGATCGAAAAAACGTCGATCGCGAAAAAACGTTCGTCCCGAGACGCGCCCAACGCGAGGGAGGGGACGTAAAGATCTCAGTCACGCGTACCTTGGCCGTGCCGCCGGAGCGGGTGAGGGCGGAGGAATCACCCGCGGCGGCGAGAGCGCCGGCACCGTCCCTGCGATGAGGATGAGAACGCGTGGGGTCAGACTCCGTCGGTTCCGGACGGTCTCGGCGTAGGCGGAGCGCCGG
>Ga0181561_10000827_pt1 | contig 26898 bp, 20 predicted proteins | sample 011ome_19_FD_133760 | JGI IMG/M metagenome (GOLD analysis project Ga0181561, IMG submission 133760) | Coastal salt marsh microbial communities from the Groves Creek Marsh, Skidaway Island, Georgia - 011510BT metaG (megahit assembly) | ecosystem: Environmental > Aquatic > Marine > Intertidal... | reverse complement strand
CATTTGTGCAGATGCTATTGATACCAACAGCTGGTGGGATGGCAAACCTTTTGATGCCATCCTGCTGGATGCTCCCTGCTCTGGTACCGGAGTTATCCGTCGCCATCCGGATATCAAGTTGTTACGCCAGGAAACCGATATTGAGCGGCTAATACAAATTCAGCATCAGTTACTGGATACCTTGTGGCAATGCCTGAAACCGGGAGGAAAATTACTTTATTCCACCTGCTCCGTCTTGCGTAGGGAAAATGAACTCAATATAGAAGCGTTTATCGCCAGAACAGGCAATGCCAGAGCCGTTTCGCTGGATAAGCAGCAGGCAAACAATTGCCACTTCGGTATACAGTTTTTGCCCGGAACCGATAAGCTCGACGGTTTTTACTATGCTTTACTCGAAAAATATTGAACAATTGCGCCCCTTCATTGTTCATAAGGACATTTCAGCCATTTGTGCTAATTGTCTATAATCATTCAGATCGCTTATTTGAAGTCGGCAGGAGCTTTCGCCACCCATGAAAATTATAATACTTGGCGCCAATAAGGTAGGGGCAGCGCTGGCCGAAAACCTAGCCAAGGAAGCCAATGACATCACTGTCGTTGACCCCAATTCGGTCAAGCTCAGAGAATTAAAAGACCGTCTCGATATAGCCACTGTCGAAGGCCAGGTATCTTATCCGGAGGTGCTTGAAAGTGCAGGTGCTCGTGATGCCGATATGCTCATCGCCATTACCGACAGTGATGAAGTGAATCTGATCGCCTGTCAGATAGCCTTTTCCCTGTTTCGCACACCGAAAAAGATTTGCCGCTTGCGCTCCAATTCCTATGTTGCTGAACCCAAGCTTTTTAGCCCGGAAGCCATCCCTATCGATGTAGTAATCAGTCCGGAGCAGGAGGTTTCCCTGTACATCCAGAAGTTAATAGACCTTCCCGGCGCTCTGCAGGTACTGGATTTTTCAGATGGTCTGGTGCAACTGGTTGGTGTAAAGGCTACTCAGGGAGGCCTGCTGATCAATCAGGAAATTTCAGCCCTGCGCGAGCACATGCCCAATGTAGATACCCGGGTGGCCGCTATTTTCCGCCGCAACCGCCCTATTATTCCAGCTGGCGATACGGTTATTGAAGAAGGCGACGAGGTTTTCTTTATTGCCGCACGGGAAAATATTCGTGATGTGATGAGCGAACTGAGACGGGTAGACAAGCCCTACAAAAAAATCATGATTGCCGGTGGCGGTAATATCGGCGAACGTCTGGCGGCACTGCTGGAAAAAACCTATCGCGTCAAAATCATTGAAATGGATTATGAACGTTGCAGGGACCTGACCGAAAAGCTCAAATCCACTACCGTACTGCATGGCGATGCCTCGGATATGGAAATGCTGGTAGGTGAAAATATTGAGGATACCGATATCTTCCTGGCACTGACCAATAACGATGATGCCAACATCATGTCCTCTCTGCTGGCCAAACGCATGGGGGCAGGTCGCGTCATGACATTAATTGCCAACCCGGCCTATGTGGACTTAATTCAGAGTGGCGAAATTGATATTGCGATTTCTCCTCAGCAGGCCACTATAGGCAGTCTGTTAACCCATGTGCGCAAAGGGGATGTGGTTAATGTTTACTCACTGCGTCGCGGTGCTGCGGAAGCCATGGAGGCTATCGCCCATGGAGATAAGCACACATCAAAAGTAGTGGGCAAACAGATTGGTGATATTGATTTGCCCGAAGGCACCACTATCGGCGCAATCGTCAGGGACAACAAGGTCTTTATTGCCCATGATGACATTGTTATTGAAACCGACGACCATGTAATTATGTTCCTGGTAGATAAAAAACGGATTTCCGAACTGGAGCGCTTATTCCAGGTCGGACTGACATTTTTTTAGCAGGCAGAAAAGTAAACTGAATACTCAGAAAATCAGGGTGTAATACGGGAATACAATGAATCTGCCGGTTATTTTTCGCATTTTAGGTGTGCTGCTGATGATCTTCAGTTGTTCACAGATTCCACCTCTGCTGGTTTCCTGGTACTACGATGACGGTGTCATCTTCTCCTTCCTGACAACATTCTTTCTCACTTTGCTTTCCGGTTTTGTGCTGTGGGCACCGGTGATGCATAACCATAAAGAGTTGAAGACACGGGACTGCTTCCTGGTGGTCACCCTGTTCTGGACCGTGCTTGGATCATTCGGAAGCTTTCCTTTTATATTTACTGAATCCTTGCAAATGTCGGTCACCGACTCCTTTTTCGAATCCATATCCGGATTAACCACTACCGGCGCCACTGTCCTTTCAGGCCTGGACCAGCTTCCCCGTTCTATTTTGTATTACCGTCAGCAACTGCAGTGGCTTGGCGGGATGGGTATTATTGCCATTGCTGTTGCCATCCTGCCTATGCTTGGCATAGGCGGAATGCAGTTATATCGCGCGGAAAGTCCTGGGCCGGTCAAGGACAATAAGCTATTGCCCCGCGTAACCGAAACTGCCAAAGCCCTTTTGCTTATCTATATTAGCCTTACCATGCTTTGTGCTTTAGCGTACTTCTTTGCAGGAATGACTCTTTTCGACGCAATTGGCCACAGTTTCGCGACAATTGCTATCGGGGGCTTCTCTACTCACGATACCAGTATTGCCTTTTTTGATAGCGCCGTTATTGAAATGATTGCCGCAGTATTCATGCTTGTTTCCGGGGTAAATTTTGCCCTGCACTTTTTTGCCTGGGACCATAAAAGTCTCAAGCATTACTTTGATGATTCCGAATTCAAGTTCTATATCGGCATGTTGTTGGTAATTACGCTTATTTCAGTGCCCTTCCTGTATTTCTCCGGGACTTACGGCTTCGAGGATGCATTTTTCAAGGGAATATTCGAAGTAGTCTCTATTACAACAACCACAGGTTTCAGCACCGCGGATTTCAGTTCATGGCCAACTTTCCTGCCTTTTTTATTATTTTACATGGCCATTATTGGTTGTTGCGCAGGATCTACCGGCGGTGGCATGAAGGTGATTCGGGTTTTGCTCATTATCAAGCAGGGCTTCAGGGAAATAGAAAAGCTGATTCATCCAAATGCGGTAATTCCAATCAAGTTAGGTAACCAGCGTGTTCCGGAGCGGGTAATAGAATCTGTATGGGGATTTTTCTCAGTCTACGTTATGGCTTACATGGTTATGCTGTTAGCCCTTCTTGCAGTAGATCTTGATATTACGACAGCCTTCACTGCAGTGGGCGCGAGCATTAATAACCTGGGGCCTGGACTCGGCGGTGTAGCGGAAAATTATGGCAGCATACCCAATGCAGCGAAATGGATTCTTTGCCTGGGCATGTTATTGGGAAGACTTGAGGTCTTTACCCTGCTGGTATTACTATCACCCCACTTCTGGCGCAATTAAATTTAACCCCTGCACTTCAGCCAGCAGATCTTTTCATTTGCTCTCGCAACATTTCCCAGACTTTTGCTGGTTGAAAAGAATCCATACACGCTGACATTGCCCTTGCTTGACCATGAAACTTACAACTTCTCTTGTAGCATGGGCTGCAGGGAAAATCCGGATTTTCGGCATCAAGGTGTTGCTGTCCAGGGCCAAAAGTTCCGATAAGCTGAACACTGGTTGGCCCATACATTGTCACTGACGGCGTTCCGGTAATTGCAGTCAAATGTGCCAGGCCTGTATCACAACAAATCGCGCCGTCTGCTTTACTGATAATTCCGCCAAGTTCTGATAATGACATTCTGGGCAATGCATAGGCGTTGTCATGTTTCGAAGCAATCAGTTCAGCTCTTTCAAGTTCTTCAGTGTTTCCCCCGGGCAATATGACATTATAGTTTTCTTCCTTCGCCAGACTTATTAATTCAAACCAATATTTTTCTGACCATAGTTTTGTCGTCCAGCTGGCATTGTGTACCAGAAATAGAAAAGGAGATTCAACGGCCAGTGTTGGAAATTTAAATGCATCTGGCTTTATTCCATAATTGACTTGGGTATCAGGTATTTTATAACCCAGGGCGTTAGCAAACAGTTCTCGCTGTCTTGCAATAGCATGCTGATTTTTTTCTATAAAATGCCGGTATTTATAGGCTAAAAAGGCCGGTTGCTCTGCAACACTTGTACTATCCATGCCATGCACATGACCTTTATGCAGAAGACTGATAAACGAACTTTTTACATTATTCTGTGCGTCAATTACTACATCATAATCATTTATATTTAAATCATTCCAAAAAGAAGAGAACTCTCCCTTTAGCCAGGATGAACGAAAATTTTTCTTCCAGCGTCTATGCGCACTTCTATAGATATTTTTTACAGCAGGATGCCAGGAAGGGACTTCTGCAAATGCTTCATCAACTACCCAGTCGAATTCAATTTCCGGATATTGCTCACAAGCATCGGTCAAGGCCGGGAGGGCATGCATCAAGTCGCCCATAGAGGTCAACTTGATAACAAGTACACGCTTAATGATAGCTTGGCCTCTTTATAGTAAATTGAGAAATGTATTCAGGGTTTAAACAATTATTTTTTCAGCTGAAAATGAAATCAGGAAATTAATTTTTTAAGTTTTGCAGTCCAGCCATGACGTCTGCCATGTTTATTGGCGGCTTTGTCATCTTCAACAAAATTTATCTGGATGGACTGTCTGCTCCCTTCAAAAGCCGGGTATCCATGCCAACAATTTTCAGTCACCTTAAACGCAATCATGGCACCTGCATCCGGTGCAATCTCGGTTACATAATCATCCATGTTTTCGCTTTCCAGAACACGCAGTTTTCCGCTTTCTGCTGTCCAGGGCTCATTAAAGTAAATCAGAATAGTCGCCATCTTGGATTTTGAATCTGTATGAATGCGTCCATCCTTTGCCCTGGAAATTCCACGCAGGGTAATCACCATTGGTCTGTCATGTAAATCCAGCTGTAGTTTTTCTGAAATTATATCCCTGAAGGCGCTGCCATTAAGCTCCTCTAACAATTCATTAAATCGTGCTCCCGGAGTCACTTCACTTAATGCAAAACTGCCGCCTGATGTTATTTTCGGAAAGTCATGCAAAACCTCCTCCACAAACTCATCAGAAACAGAACGCTCCACCGTAAAATAAGGGTAGGGCGCTTCATTGATTTTGGCAGCAGAGACTGCTTTAAGATCTAATAGTCTGCTCATGTATATTCTCTGTTAACTGGATGACAAATTATTCCGTGAGTTGGCCTTTGGTTCAATCACTATTACCAGGCATAAGTCAGTAAGGTCTTTTTTCACCTGGCGGCAGGCGTTTAAAACGTTTGTATTCCCATTGGTACTGTTCTGGAAACTCCTTAACCACATTTTCAACGCTGGTGTTAAGGCCAATCAATGATTCCTGTATATGCTCGGCATATATTTTTTCATCAGGCTCTCTGAAAATTATCTTCCAGCCCGCCTTATTACCGAGCCGGACTCTCACGGCACAACCGACAACGGCTCTGGCACCGGTTTTTTGTAACAGACGAGATACTAGCGACATGGTCAATACCTGTTTGCCAAAAAAGGGCGCGAAATCACCCCCTGTTTTCGGAGGCACTTGATCAGGCAGGATACCGACAATTTCGCCACTTTTAAGCGCTTTTAGCAACAATGCGACGCCACGAGTGTCGGTGGCTACCATCTTCGCGCCCACTCTGCCGCGTGCTGAATAGATTATTCTGTCTAGCGCTTTGCTTTTGGGGGCCTGATATAACTGACTACTCTGTCCACAGCCACAGGTATTCAGGAACAAACCAAAAACCTCCCAGTTTCCCAGGTGAGGAGCTAACAACACGGTGCCTTTTCCGGCGGCCTGGGAGCGCTGCAACAATTCCAGCCCTTCTACTTCAAGAATATGCTCCATTATTTTTTCTGCAGGCCATAACCAGGCCGAACCGCATTCTGTAATAGTCTGAAACGTATTTATTATACTGGCTTTAGCGAGAAGCATGCGCTTACTTTCGTCTAGTTCAGAAAAACACAGGGCCAGGTTTATGCGCGTAGTTTCAGCCATTCTGGATGACGTTAACCAGCTGACTTTACCAATAAGCGCTCCGAGATTCCTCACCAGCCCCAAAGGCAGAAGCGCCAGGCTGCGCAGGATTAATAACAGGGTTAATGTTTTCAAATGTCAGGACCCGTAAAAGTATTCATTTCATATTATGCACATTGATCACAATACAGTTAATTCTCGCTATCAAGGCGGGTTTTTAGCATAATTAGCGCTTTTTAAATCTAGCGCAATTTTATCTGAATTTACTGCCTTCAGGAGCCATTTTTGAATAATTCGGCACCCATTGATGTGTCAACGTTTCAGGGACTCATTCTAGCCCTTCAGCAATTTTGGGCAGATCACGGCTGTGTCATTATCCAGCCCCTGGATATCGAAGTTGGAGCGGGGACTTTTCACCCGGCTACTTTCCTGCGTGCTATTGGCCCGGAAAGCTGGAATAGCGCCTACCTTCAACCTTGTAGAAGACCCACAGACAGCCGCTACGGTGAAAATCCGATGCGCCTTCAGCATTATTATCAGTTCCAGGTAATATTGAAGCCTTCCCCAGACAATATTCAGGATTTGTATCTAAAGTCGCTTAAATATCTCGGTATAGACACTAAAATTCACGATATTCGTTTTGTAGAAGATAATTGGGAGTCTCCAACACTAGGCGCCTGGGGTCTCGGTTGGGAAGTCTGGCTCAATGGCATGGAAGTGACGCAGTTTACCTATTTCCAACAGGTAGGTGGTCTCGAGTGTTTTCCGGTAAGCGGCGAAATCACTTACGGTATAGAAAGAATCGCCATGTATTTGCAGGGTGTTGACAGCATTTTTGATATCGTCTGGGCAGAAACCCCCAATGGGACAGTGACCTATGGTGATGTTTTTCACCAGAACGAAGTGGAAATGTCCGGCTACAATTTTGAATTTGCCAATGTAGATAATCTGTTCAAGGGCTTCGATGACAGTGAAACCCAGTGTCAGTACCTTATCGACAACAAGCTGGTTTTGCCTGCTTATGAAATGGTTCTTAAAGCCTCCCATTTTTTCAATTTACTTGATGCCAGATCAGCCATTTCGGTCACAGAGCGGCAGCGATACATATTAAGGGTACGCACATTGGCTCGCAGTGTTGCTCAAGCCTATTTCGACTCTCGTGCCAGGCTCGGATTTCCCCTCGCTCCCGATGAATTAAGGCAAAACGCACTAAAAGATTTCAATGAGAAGCTGAAAACATAATGGATAATCAGGATTTACTCATAGAAATAGGTACTGAAGAACTACCGCCCAAAGCACTGTTTTCTCTTTCTAAATCATTCCAGCAGGAAATTGAGAAAGGGCTGAAAAAACACAATTTGGCGTTTGTTCAAGGCGCTACCTATGCAACACCAAGAAGACTCGCTGTACTGGTAAAAGACCTTCAAGCCATGCAGGATGATGTGACCATTGAGCGATTCGGGCCTGCGCTAAAAGCTGCTTTTGATGAACAGGGTAACCCCAGTAAAGCCGCCGAAGGTTTCGCCAGGTCATGTGGTGTAGAGGTATCTCAATTAACAGAAAAAAATGATGGTAAGGTTAGCAAGCTGTATTTCAAAACAGCGAGAGCAGGGGAGTCTATACACAAATTACTGCCAGGCATTATTACTGAAGCCCTTTCTGCCCTGCCAGTTCCCAAGCGTATGCGTTGGGGTAGCTCTAGAAATGAATTTGTAAGGCCGGTGCACTGGGCCGTAGTGCTTTTTGGGAAGGAGATTATTCCAGCATCCATCCTTGGCATTGAATCGGGCAATATTACTCGCGGACACCGATTCCATCATCCTGAAAATCTCACTCTGCATGCGCCAGCTGATTATGAAAAATTATTATCAGAAACCGGTTTTGTCATCCCTGATTTCAATATCAGGAAAGATATGATTCGAAAACAGATTCAGGCACAGGCAGAAACCATCAATGCTCGTGTTGTTATCGACGAAGAATTACTTAACGAGGTTACAGCACTGGTTGAATGGCCTGTTGCCTTAATCGGTAGTTTTGATGAACGCTTTCTCTCTGTACCTAAAGAGGCTCTGGTCTCATCTATGAAGAAGCATCAGAAGTGCTTTTACCTGGAAGATGAGTCCGGCAATATCAAACCCAATTTCATAACAGTAAGCAATATTCAAAGCATGGAGCCTGATGTAGTCATCAGTGGTAATGAAAAGGTTATCAGGCCACGCCTTGCCGATGCAGATTTCTTTTTTGAACAGGACAAAAAATTTAGCCTGGCATCCAGAAGAGATAAGCTAAAAACCGTGGTTTTCGAACAGACGCTGGGAACACTCTTTGATAAAACGCAACGCGTTTCCAGTCTCGCATCTTATATAGCAAAAAGCCTGGGTACTGATCAGGCCAACGTTATCAGAGCTGCAGAGATTGCCAAATGCGATCTGCTAACCGGTATGGTCGGGGAGTTTGCCGATCTGCAGGGCATTATGGGTTATTACTACGCTAGCCATGATGGCGAAACAGAAGAAGTCGCCATGGCAATGAATGAACAATATTTGCCCCGCTTCGCCGGCGATGATTTACCCGCTACTGCAACAGGTATGATCCTGGCTCTGGCCGAACGTCTGGATACAATCGTAGGCCTTTTTGGAATTGGACAACCACCTACTGGCTCCAAAGATCCCTATGCACTCAGACGCGCAGCCCTTGGTATTTTACGAATCATTGTAGAAAAGAAACTCGATCTGGATCTTTCTTCCTGTATTACCAATGCCATTTCTCAATATTCAGTTTTAACCGTTTCTGATGGCTTACATGAATCTGTTCAGGATTTTATATTCGAAAGATTTCGTGCCTGGTATGCAGATGAGGGAGTTTCTGCAAATATTTTCCAGGCTGTTTATGCTGTCAAACCAACAGGTCCTCTTGACTTTGATCTTCGAATTAAAGCAGTTAAAGAGTTTTCCCTGTTAAATGAAGCTGCTGCACTTTCCATAGCCAATAAACGAGTCTCTAATATTCTCTCCAAACTTGATCAACAGCCTTCGCTGGATGTTGATGAGAAACTATTAACCGAGCCTGCAGAGCAAAAACTGGCTGCAAAACTCCGTGAATTGCTAAAAGAAGTTGAACCATTACTAGCAAGCCAGAATTACACTAAAGCACTAACTTCCATGGCCAGTTTGCAAAAAGAAGTCGATAACTTTTTTGATCAGGTTATGGTCAATACTGAGAATGAACAGGTAAGGAACAACCGTCAATCACTGTTACAACAGTTGCGTCATTTGTTTCTTCAAATTGCTGATATTTCTTTTTTGCAAAATACATAATTGGTAATGTTTGCATGAACCTCAATCTTATAATTCTGGATCGTGATGGAGTCATTAATTATGACTCTGATGACTACATCAAGAATGAAGACGAATGGATTCCACTTCCTGGCAGTATAGAAGCGATTAGCCACCTCACCAATGCCGGCTTCACTGTCTGCGTCGCCACCAATCAGTCAGGTCTGGCCAGAGGCTTGTTTGATGAATTTGATCTGGCAAGAATGCATGAATTTATGCGCACTCAAGTGGAAGAACAGGGTGGAAAAATAGAGGCAATCTTTTATTGTCCCCATGGTCCGGATCAGGGTTGTGAATGTCGTAAACCTGCAACAGGTATGTTAGAACAGATAGAAAATCAGTTTTCACAATCTGTACACAATGCCTGGTTTATAGGAGACACGGAAAAGGATATCGATGCCGCCATAGCTAAACATTGTAAGCCCATTCTCGTTCTCACCGGAAAAGGCTCTTTAACAAAATCTACTATAAACCCTGATAAACTTTCAAATGTTCCGGTTTTTGATGATCTTTTTTCTGCAGCAATGTTTGTCATTGCAGACGCGGCCTTAAAAATCTGACACCCTGTTCAATATGCAATATATCCGCTCTCTTATATTTTACTTTTTTTATATAGCAGTTCTTGTACCTCATGCATTAATTTGCATTATTATCGGCGTATTCCTGCCAATGCGGGCTCGCTACAATTATTTTCTTCTATGGAATGCCTTTATACTTTGGTGGCTCAAACTTTCCTGTAATATCAAATACCAGATTACCGGTGAGCAGAATATTCCTTCTGAACCCTTTGTATTATTATCCAATCACCAGAGCCCCTGGGAAACACTTTATTATTACTGGAGCTTCAGGCCTATCTGCGCCATCCTGAAAAAAGAACTTCTTATGATTCCATTTTTTGGCTGGGCATTAAAACTGCTACATCCTATTGCCATTGATCGAAGTAAAAAGGGAAGGGCCCTGCAACAGGTGTTAGATCAGGGTAAGGAAAAAATGGATAACGGGATTTCCGTGCTTATTTTTCCGGAAGGCACGCGTGTGGCGCCAGGTATGGAAAAGAAATATTCTGCCGGGGGTGTGCAACTGGCAATTTCTTCTGGTAGAAAAATTTTGCCGATAGCCCATAATGCAGGAGTCTGTTGGCCAGCGCATAAAATTTTGAAAAACCCTGGCACCATTCGGGTTGTAATCGGGGAGCCAATAGATCCAGCCGGAAGAAATCCTAAAGAACTTATTGGTGAAATTGAAGCCTGGATTCGTAAAGCCATCTAGTTATAGTTTTATCCAAACTACGAGCTCATACTAGGGTGATTGTTTCCTTTTACCTTTTACCTTTTACCCCGGCACCCGCACCAAACATCTGAAACACTCTGGTCACTAAATAATCCTAAACATCCAGGTTTGCAACATTCAATGCGTTTGACTCAATAAATTCACGTCTCGGCTCGACATGATCTCCCATCAATGTTGAGAATAACTGATCCGCACCCATCGCATCATCGATAGTGACTCTCAGCATACGGCGGAAATCGGGATCCATGGTGGTTTCCCAGAGCTGACTTGGATTCATTTCACCAAGACCTTTATAACGCTGTAGATATATTCCCTTCATGGCTTCTTTCATTAACCAATCAAGGGCTTCCCGAAAATTATGCACTGGAAGAGTTTTCTCACCCCGTTTAACATAAGCACCTTCTTCAAACAGACCGGAAAGCTTTTCACGCAAAGCTACAATATCTTTATATTCCTGGGATTTAAATAATTCCGGGCGCATTGTTGTTTTGCGTGAAATACCATGGATTATCGACTTTACTATCGGCGCGTAAATTTGTTCTTCCTCGTCATATATGACGGTAAAAAGATAGGTTGCGCTGGTATGGCTGATTTTCGCCACAGCGGCTTCAATCGCTTTAGTCCAGTTTTCCACTTTTTCCTTATCTGTCATATCTTCAAAGGTTAATGCTGGCTGGTTCATCAGTTCATCCATCACTTCACCTGGATACTGATGAGATAATCTTTTTATAATTGAACGAACGTTTCTATATTCATTAACTATCGATTCCAGCGCATTACTGCTGATACCTGGCGCATCAGCATTTACATGCAGACTCGCTCCTTCCAAAGCATTCTGGGTCTGGAACAGGGCCAGCTCATCTTCGTCTTTAAGATATTGCTCCTGCTTGCCCTTACGTATTTTAAACAGCGGTGGCTGGGCAATAAAAATATGCCCCCTCTCTACCAACTCTCTCATTTGTCTAAAGAAAAAAGTCAGCAACAGGGTTCGAATGTGAGAGCCATCAACATCAGCATCTGTCATGATGATGATACTGTGATAGCGGAGTCTGTCAGGGTCAAATTCTTCCGAGCCAATGCCGCAGCCCAGGGCCTTAATAAGTGTCCCTATTTCTGCTGAACTCAACATTTTGTCAAAGCGAGCTTTCTCTACATTCAGAATCTTGCCTTTTAGTGGGAGAATCGCCTGATTCTTGCGATTTCTGCCCTGTTTTGCCGAACCACCGGCGGAATCACCCTCCACGATATATATTTCGGAAAGTGCAGGATCTTTTTCCTGACAATCTGCCAGTTTTCCTGGTAACCCTGCCACATCGAGAGCGCCTTTTCGTCGGGTCATTTCCCTGGCTTTTCGGGCCGCTTCCCTTGCTCTGGCAGCATCCAGCATTTTATTAACAATGCTTTTTGCTTCCAGCGGGTTTTCCATCAGATAGTCAGAAAACTGGCGTCCCATTTCCTGCTCTACCGCTGTTTTTACTTCTGAGGAGACCAGTTTATCTTTGGTCTGGGAAGAGAATTTGGGATCAGGAACTTTTACAGAAATTATTGCAGTCAGGCCTTCTCTGGCGTCATCACCAGAAGTGGGCACTTCCTTACCTTTTTTGTTTTCCAGCTCTTTATCAATATAGCTTTTTAACACGCGGGTAAGAGCACCGCGAAATCCGGCAAGGTGAGTACCGCCATCTCTTTGCGGAATATTGTTGGTATAGGCGTAAATATTTTCCTGATAACCATCATTCCACTGCAAGGCAACCTCAATACCAATGTCATCCTGCTCGGTGGAGAAATGGAAGGTTTTATTGATTGTGGATTTATTCTGGTTTAAATAATCAACAAAAGCTTTCAGGCCACCTTCGTATTTAAAGGTCTCGGTTTTGTCCGTACGTTCATCGCTTAACTCAATGGCGATGCCAGCATTGAGATATGCGAGCTCACGCAGTTTTTTGGCCAGAATAGGGTACTCAAACTCGATATTCGTAAATGTATCTACGGAAGGCTTAAAATGACAGTGTGTGCCTGATTTATCGGTCTTTCCGGTTACTTTCAGCGGTTCTTCCGGGACCCCGTGATGATAGGTCTGCTCAAAGGATTCGCCATTACGATATATGGTTAGTTTTAGATAGGAGGAGAGGGCATTAACCACAGAGACGCCCACACCATGCAGGCCGCCACTGACTTTATAGCTGTTATCGTCAAATTTTCCGCCGGCATGTAATACCGTCATAATGACTTCTGCAGCTGACACCCCTTCTTCGTGTATTTCCGTAGGAATGCCACGTCCGTTATCAGACACACTAACAGTCTCATCGCTATGAATAATGACTTTTATCAGATCACAGTGACCAGCCAGGGCTTCGTCAATTGAGTTGTCCACCAACTCAAAAACCATATGATGCAAGCCGGTGCCATCATCCGTATCCCCGATATACATGCCTGGTCGTTTCCTGACCGCATCAAGTCCTTTCAGGACCTTGATACTTGAGGAATCATAGGTGTCATTTCCTGCCATTGTAATGCTATCCTCTAAACATCTAAGCGATTGATTTATAAGGCACTAATTGTCAAAATTTTATCTTTTTTCAGGCCTGTGCAAAAGGCTTTTATACAGCTCCAATTATACCATGTTTCACGTGAAACAGCTTACAATCATTAGTATCAAAATTACTGTTTTTTACAGTATCAAGCAACTCATCCTGTTCGGTACCAGTGATAAATACCTGGCCGCCAAGCTCGCTCAATAACCTGCAAACCCTGGCACGGTTTTCCTTATCCAGCTCAGCCGGTAGATCATCAATCAGGTAAAGGCATTGCAGCCCAGACTCTCTAACAAGAAAAGCTCCCTGGGCCAGCTTCATCGCGCTGACCACCAGTTTTTGTTGGCCTCGTGACAGAATATCACACGCATTTTCTGAACCAAGTCTGATTTTTAGATCGGCTCGCTGAGGCCCGGCGACAGTATGGCCAAAGGCAAAGTCGCGCTGCAGGCCTCGCTCCAGCACTGTAAAAATATCCTCGTCATGATTCCAGCCCCGGGTATAACGGAAAGTAAGGTCTTCAAGCTGAATCAGGCTGCTCAGGATGCTGTCAAGAAAGGGCAAAAAAAGCGCAAGATAATCACTACGAAACTGATCGATGATATTGGCATGACGCACAAACTCCTGAGTCCAGGGAGTAATTTCACTAGCAGGGGCTTTACGCTTTAATAGAATGTTGCGGTTTTGAAGGCAGCGCTTGAATTCTCGCCAGTGATTATGAAACTGATGTTTCACGTGGAACACACCCCAGTCGATATACTGCCTTCTGGTTTTTGGACCACCTTCGAGTAATTTAAACGCTTCAGCGTTAAGGAGCTGCAAGGGGAGGTGTTTGGCAAGTTCTGCAGAAGATTGGGCTTTGTCCCCCCTCAATCTAATCTGAGGGGGTGCATCAAGGCTTCTGCTGACCCCCATTGTGAGTCCATCAGATAATTCGCCAAATACAGAGCAAGTGCGCGAACCGTGCTGAATTAAGGGGGTTTGCTGGGTATTACGAAAAGAACGGCCAAGGCCAAGAAAATAGATAGCCTCGAGAATACTGGATTTACCACTACCGTTTTGGCCACAAATAAGATTTACACCAGGAACAGGGCTAAGTGTTTCCTGGTGAAGGTTTCGGAAGGTATTTACTTGCAGCTTTTGAATGCTGGGCATTTTGCACCCTGCAGCGAGGATCGCGGTGGGTTTTTGCCCACTACAGCCTCATAGGCATGACCACATAAGTGGCACTGCTATCATCGGAAGATTGTAACAGAGCGCTACTATTAGGGTCTGATACTATGATTTGTACATTATCAGTATCCAGCACACTAAGCACATCCACCAGATAAACCACATTAAAACCTATTTCCACAGAGTCGCCTTTATACTCCACTGGTACTGTTTCCTCAGCTTCTTCTTGCTCAGGGTTGTTGGCAATAATCTTTATCTCATCATTAGATAGAATCAGGCGTATACCCCTGAATTTTTCATTGGACAGAATCGCGGTTCGGTTAAGTGAATCCCGCAATTGTTCCCGGCCTGCGATTACATTCTTATCGCCACCTTTCGGAAGAACGCGGTTATAGTCTGGAAATTTACCGTCAACAAGTTTGGAGGTGAACGTGAAGTTAGCCATAGTAGCGCGAATATGATTGGTACCAATGACCACATTTATATCTTCATCTTCGCCGTCAGAAAGCAGTCGGCTGAGTTCCAAAACGCCCTTACGGGGAATAATAACACCCGTTGTTTCGCTGACATTTGATTTCATGATTTCCGTCTGCATCGCCAGTCGATGCCCGTCAGTTGCTACAACACGCAGATAGTCAGGGCTCACTTCAATTAACATGCCATTGAGATAATAACGCACATCCTGCTGCGCCATGGCAAAGCTGGTATTGTGAAGCATGGCTTTGAGCAGGGTTTTAGATGCTGAAAACTCAAGCGTTCCTGAAGACTCCTCAACGCCAGGAAAATCTGTTGCCGGCAAGGTGGAAAGCGAGAAGCGACTACGACCCGACTGAATTTTTAATTTATCATCATCAAGTTCAAATTTAAGACTGGCACTATCTGGTAAGGATTTACAGATATCCATCAGTTTTCTGGCAGGTACGGTAATGTCACCATCACTTTTTCCGGAATCAACTTCCACACTGCCCATCAACTCGACTTCAAGATCCGTTCCCGTGAATGAAAGCTGATTATTGTCCAAAGACAAAAGGACATTGGATAAGACCGGCAATGTCTGCCTTCTTTCCACCACTCCGGTGACCAGCTGCAGGGGTTTGATCAATGCTTCACGGGAAATTTCAAATTGCATGGCTTTAACTAATCCTTTGATTTTTATATGTTTTTAGCTTGATAGTGAGCGTAAAAGGTTCTGATAATCCTCATTAATATCAGAGGATGATTTTCGTAAATCGTTAATGGTACGACAGGCATGCATCACGGTTGTATGATCCCTGCCGCCGTACATATTGCCAATTTCAGGCAAGCTGTGGTTTGTCAGCTCTTTAGACAAACACATGGCTACCTGGCGCGGTCTGGCAACGGAACGGGTACGTCTTTTGGAGATCATATCTGCCATCTTTATCTTGTAGTATTCAGCAACAGTGCGCTGGATATTATCAACGCTGATAAGTTTGTTCTGTATCGCCAATAAATCTTTTAGTGCATCTTTTATTAGAGGAATAGTAATTTCAGACCCCATGAAACGGGTGTGTGCTATTACCTTTTTTAATGCTCCTTCAAGTTCACGCACATTGGAACGAAGTTTTTGCGCCATAAACATGGCTTCTTCATTCGCCAGGTAAACCTGCTCCTGGTTGGCCTTGTTAATCAGGATTGCGGCGCGCGTTTCCAGCTCAGGAGGCTCTACCGCCACGGACAATCCCCAGCCAAAACGGGATTTGAGCCTTTCCTCTAAGCCATTGATTTCACTATGATATTTATCGCAAGTCATGATGATTTGGCGTCCACCTTCAAATATGGCATTAAAGGTATGGAAAAACTCTTCCTGAGAGCGCTCCTTATTGGCAAAAAACTGAATATCATCTATTAGCAGGGCGTCTACAGAGTGATAATAACGCTTGAACTCATTGATTGCATTTAATTGCAGGGCTGAAACCATGCTGCCAACAAAGGTTTGAGAATGCAGATATACGACATTGGCATTCGGGTTCTGTTCCATCAGATGATTGCCTATAGCATGCATCAGATGGGTTTTACCAAGCCCAACACCACCATAAATAAACAGTGGATTGTAGGCGCCCCCCGGATTATCCGCCACTTGTGCAGCAGCAGCCCTGGCAATCTGATTAGATTTACCTTCAATAAAATTATTAAAAGTATAGTTTTTGTTCAGCTCGCCTTTATAGCGCTGATGTCTGCTTTTGCTGCCCAGAGACGGGGTAGATATATTGGACCTGGTAATAGAATGGGAAGATCTACTATCTCTAACCCCGTCAGCATGATCCGTAAATAGCCCGGAAGCGCCTCTATGATCTATTATTCCCGGTGTTCGTGGTTTTTCGAACCTGCTCTGATGATGAGATTGCTGCTCATCGTGCAAGCGCGAATTAAAATCAGAAAACCGGTCATCAGAGTCCTGATGTTCAGAATCCAGAGAATTATTGAGGTCCGCAGTGCTTAATGCCTGGTCCAGAGAGATATTGTTGGGCAGCTTTTCCGCACTGGCAATTTCAAGAATGACATCTACCTGTGCAGCCTGTTCATTATTATTTTTATCGTTATGATTGCTTTGCTGAAGGTCTTTTTGAATAATTTCCTTTATGCGATCCAGGAAATGCTCCTTTACCCACTCCAGAATAAATTTATTCGGGGCAAGCAGGTATAGGGTATCATCGCCATCTATAAAGCGTAACGGTCTGATCCAGGTATTAAATTGTTGAGAAGGAAGTTCGTTTTTAAGACAGTAAATACACTTCTGCCAGCTGGCAACAATCACGATTGGCACGACTCCGGTTTTTTTTATTGTTGGTTGTCTAATTTTGATTAATTCTACCCACTGGCACCGTTGTTATCCACACAAAAACGCCTTTTTTTCATTTATTTCTTCTTTATTTTTATTCAATATAATCAATATTTTATATGCCACTTGCTGGTAATTACAGGCTAAAAAGAGGGCTGATTTTCACCCCTTGCGCCCGGCGTCCTCTGTGCGCAAGCTGTGGATAAGTTGTGGGTTGCCAGAGGATGATTTTACGAGCCAAAAAATTGGTATTCCTTGTCCCTTAGATAGACCTGGTAAAGACCCCATTACAGATCTGCTGTTAGCGCAAGGCTGGATGTTTTTTGCCAGCGCTTTGCACAGAATAATAATCGCCTTTTTTAAGCGCCTGAAAAATGCTTAATCCAGTGTAGACTTGAAATTGCATTATGCAGGGAAACCCATTAGAATTCGCATCCCTTTTTTAAGGCTCTTGGCCAACGCTGTAACCTTGGGGTTTTAGCGGTAAAGCTAACAAATAAATTGTACGACTTTTCCAGGAATTAAAATGAAAAGAACCTTTCAACCAAGCGTTATCAAACGCAAAAGAACTCATGGTTTCAGGTCCCGTATGGCTACCAAGGGCGGAAAACATGTACTCAACCGTCGACGAGCAAAAGGCCGCGCCAGACTGTCCGCTTGATATCGGGACACCCCCTGTCCCGGGCAAATCAGCCCCAGCCAACGGGAGAAATGTCTGTGGTGGATCAACGATTCCCCAAATCTTGCCGCCTGTTGGATTCCAAAGCTTACGAACAAGTATTTAAAAAGCCCGATATCCGGGTTTCCAATAAATATTTTTTGATTCTTGGACTATGGACAGAGTTTGAACAGGCAAGAATTGGCGTTATCGTCGCCAAGAAAAATATTGCCCGGGCAAACCAGCGTAACCGTATTAAGCGTCTGGTTAGAGAAGTTTTCAGATTAGAAAAAAACTCTTTAGCGCCTATTGATCTTGTGGTGATGACCAGAAAAGGGCTGGAAGAACTTGAAAACAGTGAATGCCTGACATATATCCATGATTTAATAAAAGAGATAGAAAAAAAGAAGCCTTCAATCTGAAAATATCTCATGGTTAAAATTCTTACCTCTCTTGCTCATTTTTACCAACGGTTTTTAAGTCCCCTGTTTGGACCCCACTGTCGTTTTTATCCGTCGTGTTCCAGTTATTTTATCCAGGCGATAGAAACACATGGCGCCGTCAAGGGTTTATGGCTGAGTTTGCGCAGAATTTCTCGCTGTCATCCTTTTAATGAAGGTGGGCTCGATCTTGTGCCTGAAGGGGGTTGTTCAGATTCCCATGTTTTGCAAGGCAACTACAATGACAGTGTTCGCGACAAAACCCTGAATAACTCTATCTCCAGTAAAAATTCTTCAACCAAGGAATCCCTACTCCACCATGGACATTAAACGCAATCTGATTCTGGTGGGACTGGCAGTTGTCAGTTACCTGATGTTACTGGCATGGAACGAGGATTATCCGCCGAACTCGCCTTCTGCCTCGATTAAGGAAAATCCGGCTGCGAGCATTACCGCTTCAAATACAGGCCAGGTTCCGGACCTGCCGCTGGCTACCACGCCGTCAGGAACAAATGAAAACGACATGCCTGATATCCCGGTTTCAGCAGAAGTTGCCGCGATCCAAGCTGTTGAAACACCAAACCCATCTCAAATAATAACCATTAGCACACCAAAGCAAATTGTCACTATTGATCTGAAAGGTGGCGATATCATCGGTCTGTCATTACCGGACTTTCCAATATCCATGGAAACACCGGACAGCCCTTTCCCGCTGCTCAGGCAAGATTCAGGAATGGTTTATGTCGGACAAAGCGGGCTTATTGGGCGAGACGGTCCAGATGCGAGTCCCCAGGGCAGACCTTTATACCGATCCGCCCAGAACAACTACACAATTAGCGGTGATGAACAGAACGTTGATCTGACTTTTACTGCTCAAGGTGGCATAGACATCACCAAGCGCTTTGTTTTTTCCGTTGATGACTACCTGATTGGTGTGCAGTACCTGATTAATAATAGAAGCAATAGTTCCTGGCAGGGTAATATGTTCGGCCAGATTAAAAGGGATGATACCGATGACCCAAGCCAGACCGGCGGTTTCAGGGTTAACACCTATCTTGGCGCTGCTGTATATACACCCGATGACCCCTACGTAAAATATGATTTCGAAGACATCGATGATGGTGTAGAGCCGCTTGAAACCAATGGTGGCTGGATAGCTTTCTCCCAGCATTACTTTTTAGGTAGCTGGATACCCGATGCGAATACCACCAATACCTATAGCATGCGGCGCAATAATCAGGGCCAGTACCTGCTCACCTTCGTTAATCCGCCGATCACTGTAGCACCTGGAGAAAGTGGCAGCATAGAAGCGGGTTTTTGGGCCGGACCTAAGGATCAATATCGTCTGGATGAAATCTCACCCAGCCTGGGTCTGACAATTGACTACGGTTTGTTTTATTTTATTGCCTCACCAATCTTCTGGTTACTCACACAAATTAACGATCTTATTGGCAACTATGGTATTTCCATTTTGCTGCTAACTCTGGTGATAAAAATAATTCTTTATCCTTTATCTGCAAAAAGTCTTAAGTCTATGGCCAAGATGAGGCGTCTGGCTCCAAAAATTAATGACCTGAAAGATCGTTACGGTGATGACAAACAGAAATTCATGCAGGCACAAATGGAGTTGTGGAAAAAAGAAAAAGTGAACCCTTTTGGCGGCTGTTTGCCCATGTTGTTGCAGATGCCGGTTTTTCTGGGAATTTACTGGGTGCTCAATGAAAGTGTTGAATTACGTCAAGCCTCTTTTATTCTCTGGTATGACGATCTTTCTCAAATGGATCCCTATTTTATTTTGCCTATCCTGATGGGTGGCGCGATGTTTGTGCAGCAAATGCTGACCCCCATGCAAACCGCTGATCCGGCACAGGCTAAAATGATGAAATTTATGCCGCTTATATTTATGGTTTTTTTCCTTTGGTTTCCAGCTGGTCTTGTACTTTATTACACAGCGAACAGTGTGCTTTCCATACTTCAGCAATGGATTATTACCAAGCAGGTGGAAAGATCCTATAAACCCAAAGGGTCCTGATAAACATTTTCGGAATAGTTCATGGCTGTCAGTAGCGAAACAATCTGTGCAGTCGCCACGCCATCTGGTCGCGGTGGTATTAGTGTAATCAGAATATCTGGCGCTAGTGCTTATCAAGTGGCTGAGAACCTGACCTCCCTTAAACTCTTGCCCCGTCATGCTCACTATGGCGCTTTTTATAGCGCCAGTGGTGAAGTTATCGATAGTGGAATTTCACTTTTTTTCCCCGGGCCTGATTCTTTCACCGGCGAAGATGTTGTTGAAATACAGGCCCATGGCGGACCTTTTGTCGTCGATATGTTATTACAGGAAATTCTTTCACAAAGTGTTCGTCTGGCTAATCCGGGAGAGTTTTCAGAGCGAGCCTTTCTAAATGACAAGATTGATCTGGCCCAGGCAGAGGCTATTGCAGACCTTATAGAAAGCAACTCTATGGAAGCTGCTCGCTTTGCTGTGCGTTCTCTTCAGGGTGAATTCTCTGCTCTCATTAATTCACTTATTAGTAGTATCCTGGAGCTGAGAAAATACATAGAGGCCGCGATGGATTTTCCTGAGGAAGAGGTCGACTTTCTCGGTGAAGGCGATGTTGAAAACAGGCTCAGTGCAATACTGACTCGCCTTGATGATGTGCTGGCCAAAGCCAGGCAGGGCACTATCATGAAAGATGGCTTGCATGTGGTTATTGCCGGCGAACCCAATGCCGGTAAATCAAGTTTACTTAATGTTCTGGCAGGGCAATCAAGAGCAATTGTCACTGACATTGCCGGCACTACCAGAGACACCCTGAAAGAACATATCTCCATTGATGGAATGCCTCTGCACATTATTGATACCGCAGGATTGCATAACAGTACCGATATCGTTGAACAGGAGGGCATCAAAAGAGCCTGGAAAGAAATAACTGAGGCAGACCTTGTCTTACTTGTTATTGATGCCACCAAAGCATTTGATCCTGAAACCAACGAACTGATAGCAGACATCAAAAATGTTATTGGTGATTCGTTAAATCTGATTCTGGTATTTAATAAAGCTGATCTTACTGAACACTCCTCAGTACGAAGCGAGAAGTTGTTAAACCTATACAGCTGTGTTCATTTGTCCGCTAAATCAGGCGAGGGAATAGAATTGTTAAAGACCGCACTTAAAGATTTTGCCGGACTGAACACCTCCGTGGAAGGCGGCTTTATTTCACGTCGACGTCACCTTGATGCTTTGGAAAAATCACGTACTTTTCTCGCCTCGGCGCTTGAACAAATGACTACCAGTAAAGCCGGTGAACTGGTTGCAGAAGATATGCGTGAAGCTCATCTGGCGCTGGAAGTTATCACAGGTAAATACACCTCTGATGATTTACTGGGGGAAATCTTCTCCAGTTTTTGTATTGGTAAATAATTTTTAAATGAAGAACTATTCAACTGGAAATAACATTTCAAAAAATTAAGAAACTATTAACCCCTTTTCACCACCTTTCTACATTGTTACCCCCAGCTTTACCCCCAACACTCCTGCCAACCTTTCCAACACGGATTGAATATTTATTTACTCTATTAAGTTGTGGAAAAAACGTCTAACAGACAGGATAGTTTGTGTATTGATTTAGCGCCGTTTGTCTTCGTGTATAACTGCCAGAGTTATCATCCCTTAATACATACCTTACAGTCAGCTTAATGGCAGCCTGCCCACAACATTAGATTGTTATCAAACCACTGATAGGGTTGGAATAATCTGGATTGTTAACAGGCTGAGCCTTTGCTAATAGTAGTAATAACATTAAATATATATTCTTCTATATATATCTATTTATATATATTTAATTAAGCATTGAAGGCTAAAATTATTTTCCTTCATTTTTGGAATGAAATGCTTATACTTAGCACCCCTTTTTTACCTGCCCAGGAAAACAGTGGCAAGGTAAATACTGACAAATAACGATTAAGCCATAACGAAAACCCTATGAGCGAGCCGGAAAAAAAGACACAAACATTCGACGTAATTGTCGTCGGTGGTGGTCATGCAGGCACTGAAGCAGCGCTTGCAGCTGCGCGTATGGGGGTTAAAACATTACTGGTTACTCATAATATTGACACCCTGGGTCAGATGTCCTGTAACCCGGCAATTGGTGGCATAGGGAAAACCCATCTTGTTAAGGAAATCGATGCTCTCGGCGGGGCCATGGCCATAGCGGCTGATCTGGCGGGGATTCATTTTCGAACGCTTAATGCGAGTAAAGGACCTGCTGTTAGGGCCACCAGGGCACAGGCGGATCGTGCACTCTACAAGGCTGCCATTCGTCACATACTGGAATCCCAGAGCAACTTAAGTATTTTTCAGCAAGGGGTGGATGATCTCATCATTGAAGGCGAATCTGTCAGGGGAATTGTTACCCAGATGGGTCTGCGCTTTTTTGCACCACGGGTTATTCTGACTACCGGGACTTTCCTGGGGGGAAAAATTCATATTGGACTGAAAAACCATGCTGGTGGCAGAGCGGGTGATGAACCCTCAATTGCTCTGGCAGACAGATTGCGAGAGCTACCATTCAATGTGGGTCGCCTGAAAACAGGAACACCGCCTCGAATTGATGCTGATAGCGTTGATTTTTCCAAAATGACCGAGCAGCCTGGCGATACTCCTTTGCCAGTCATGTCCTATCTGGGTAAAGTTGAGCAGCATCCGCGTCAGGTAAGCTGTTACATTACTGCCACTAATGAGAAAAGCCATGAAATTATCCAGCAAGGGCTGGCGTTTTCTCCCATGTACAGCGGAGAAATTGAAGGCGTAGGGCCTCGCTATTGCCCGTCAATTGAAGACAAGGTTGTCAGGTTTGCCGATAAATCCAGTCACCAGATATTTGTTGAACCGGAAGGCCTTAACAGCCGAGAACTCTATCCCAACGGAATCTCTACCAGCCTGCCCTATGAAATTCAGGAACAGCTGATCGCTAGCATAAGCGGATTTGAAAATGCCCGGATTGTGCGTCCGGGATACGCTATTGAATATGACTTTTTTGATCCCCGTGATCTGACCTATGGCCTGGAGACCAAATTCATTAAAGGCCTGTATTTTGCTGGTCAGATTAATGGCACTACCGGCTATGAAGAAGCCGGTGCCCAAGGCTTGCTGGCGGGTATTAATGCTGCGCTGGCGATACAGGAAAAAGATCTTTGGTGTCCTGGAAGGGATGAGGCCTATATCGGTGTCATGGTTGATGACCTGATCAGTCGAGGTACTCAGGAACCCTACCGAATGTTTACCTCAAGAGCAGAATATCGTCTTATGCTGAGACAGGATAATGCTGATTTTCGACTTACTGAAAAAGGCAGAAATATGGGGCTGGTAGATGAAGAACGCTGGCAGGCTTTTTCACAAAAGCAGACCCAGGTGGCGGAAGAGTCCGCAAGATTATCAGCAACATGGGTTCAGACCAGCGGTTCTCTGACAGAGAAAATAAACAAACTTCTGGAAAAACCCCTTAGTCATGAATATACCCTTGCAGATATTTTGTCACGACCCAGAGTGACGTTATCGGCACTGAATCAGGCTTGTATTGATGAAGGGATTCTGACTAATGCGCCCGATGCTCTGGTTGCCGAACAGGTTGAAATACGTATCAAGTATCAAGGCTATATTAATCGCCAGCATGCTGAAATTGAGAAAATGAAAGGCCATGAAAACACCTCTATTGCAGATGATTTCAGTTATCAGAATATTCCCGGTCTTTCCAGCGAACTGAAACAGAAGCTGCAGCAGGTGCAACCCTCAAGTATAGGGAAAGCTTCACGAATACCTGGCATGACCCCGGCAGCCATCTCCCTGTTATTGGTATATCTGAAAAAACACCAACATAAAAAAATCGCTCCGGGCAGCGTTCCAGATCAGGAAATTGAGCGGAAGAACAAAATTGCCTGATGGAGTCGACACTTTCACTCACTGAACAACTTAAGACTGGGCTGTCCTCACTGGATCTGGACCTGGACAATGAAAAAGTTGAACAACTGGTTCAGTATCTGCAGCTGCTGGATAAGTGGAATAAAGCTTACAATCTTTCAGGTATCAAGGAAGTTCAGCGTATGGTGGCTTACCATCTGTTGGACAGTCTGGCGATTGTTCCTCATATTGATGGCAACATTATTCTGGATGTAGGAACCGGGGCCGGACTACCTGGAATCCCGTTAGCTATATGTTTTCCCGAAAAAAGGTTTTTATTGCTCGATAGTAATGGCAAGAAAACCCGCTTTCTTTTTCAGGTTAAGATGGAGCTCGGACTGGATAATGTTGAAGTGTTTCACAATCGCCTGGAAACCTTTCAAAGCCAGGAACAAATTGATATCGTCCTGTGCCGGGCTTATGCGACTCTGGCTAAGGTTGTCAGTCAGTGCGGTCATCTGATGAAAGCCGATTGCAGGTTACTGGCCATGAAAGGGCAGTTTCCGGAAGAGGAAATAGTGGAGTTACCTGCTTCCTTCAGGTTTGTGAAAACCAATGAACTTAATGTGCCCGGGGTTGATGGAACCCGGCATCTCATAGAAATCGTCCCGGTTAGCGGACAATAAACAGGAAAGCTGAGAATAGTGAGCCATATTTTTGCGATTGCAAACCAGAAAGGTGGAGTGGGAAAAACCACAACCAGCGTTAATCTGGCGGCCTCACTGGCGCGCATGAATAAAAAAGTATTGCTGGTGGATCTGGATCCCCAGGGCAATGCCACCATGGGTAGCGGCGTCGAGAAAAATGATCTCGAGGCCAGTGTTTATGATCTCCTGGTGCAACAGATACCCCTGCAAGAAATTGCCGTTAAGTCGTCTGAAGGCGGGTTTGATCTGTTGCCAGCAAACGGAGATCTGACAGCTGCAGAAGTGGAACTGCTGGATAAGGAGGGTCGTGATCATCGCTTGCGCGACAGTCTCTCCCAAGCGGGTTTTGGTTACGACTATATTCTTATTGATTGCCCGCCCTCGCTGAACATGTTGACGATTAATGCATTAGTGGCTGCAGATGGCGTATTGATTCCCATGCAATGTGAATATTATGCACTTGAAGGATTATCAGCACTGTCCCAAACAGTACAGGCAGTATCTGCAGCATTGAACCCAAGCCTGAAAATTGAAGGTATATTGCGCACAATGTATGACCCACGCAATAAACTGTCACAGGAAGTATCAGATCAACTTATCGACCATTTCGGAGAGACAGTTTACAGAACCATTGTCCCCCGCAATGTGCGACTTGCTGAAGCTCCAAGTTTTGGATTACCCGTAATAGTGTATGATAAAACGTCCCGAGGAGCGCTGGCCTACATCGCCCTGGCAGGTGAAATTCTCAGGCGTCACAGTGTTGGCAGTGCTGATGAAAGCACTGAAAACAACCCGGAAACCAATACAGAGGCCGGGGATAATGAGCAACAGATTGAGCCTGATCATGGCCCCGGCGCTGGCAATAGTTAATATGCTTTGCTCATGCGTAATACTTTACAGAATTGGCAGCAAATAAAATGACGACAAAAAAACGTGGTTTGGGCAGGGGACTTGATGCATTACTTGGAACCGGAAACGCCAGTTCCCAGAAAACCCGGGCCGAGCAAAAAAACGAAGCTGCCGTAGAAGTTGCGATCAGCCCGGAAGTGGCAGCCGAGCCTGGGCAGCCAGGCAATAGCGGAGATGAAAATAATTCCCTGAAATACCTCCCCGTTGAATTTATCCAGCCAGGTAAATATCAGCCACGTCTGGATATGCGACCGGAATCTCTGGAAGAACTGGCCAATTCCATCAAGGCACAGGGGGTGATGCAGCCAATTGTTGTTCGCAGTATCAGTTCTGACATGTATGAGATTGTGGCGGGTGAAAGACGCTGGCGTGCCAGCCAGCTGGCAGGATTGGACAAGATTCCCGTCATAATCAAGCAGGTCGCTGATGAGGCGGCTATAGCAATGGCGCTGATTGAAAATATTCAGCGTGAAAACCTTAATCCCATTGAAGAAGCCATGGCCCTGCAGCGGCTGATTGAGGAATTTGAGCTGACTCAGCAGGAAGCTGCTGATGCGGTAGGTAAATCCCGTACTACAGTAACCAATTTGTTGCGTCTAATGAGCCTGAATCCGGATGTACGTCGGCTGGTAGAACATGGAGACCTGGAAATGGGGCATGCCCGGGCACTTTTATCCCTGCCCTTTGAAAAGCAGATTGATGCAGCCAGAACGGTGACAGGAAAGGATCTTTCTGTAAGACAGACGGAAGCCCTGGTAAGAAAATTACAGTCTCACAAGAAAAAAACCTCACCAGCAGACAAAATAGATCCGGATATTCGCCATTTGCAGGATGATTTATCCGAGAAGCTGGGTACTCAGGTCATGATTCAGCACTCTGCCAAGGGGAAAGGCAAACTGGTCTTCAAATATAACTCCCTGGACCAGCTCGAAGGCATCCTCGATCACATAAAATAGGCAGATTTACCCCCAGATTTTGGCGAATTTCTGGCATTTTTAAAAAACTTGCACCGAAACTGCACAAATTTTCCTCTATATATTGTCTGAGTGGCTTAAATTCCCTATAATCCGCGGCCCGAGCAGGTCGTGCGTAGAAGAATCTCTGTACTGTGATAGCAAAATTATCAGTCCTCAGGGTCGTAGCCCTGCAAATAGGATTTACAGCAGTACT